>ERZ1740062.146-NODE-146-length-54757-cov-5.026087_pt1 | contig 54757 bp, 35 predicted proteins | sample MGYA00581741_ERZ1740062 | MGnify/ENA primary metagenome ERZ1740062 (study PRJEB43018, sample SAMN04849747) | marine metagenome | isolation source: floating plastic debris | place: Pacific Ocean | collected 2008-09-01 | study: EMG produced TPA metagenomics assembly...
ACTATGTTGACATTCGTTTTAAAGAGTTCGGTCAACTGAGTTTGTCCGTTATTGGGGTCATGGTCTAAGGCCCAAACTCTGCCCGAAACATAGTCCCCAAAAATATATTTATCTTGTAACAAACTACTGGTTAGGCTGCCTTGATAAAAATACCCTCCGGTAATGGATACATCTCCGTTGTTATGATTATAAAAGTGGATGGGTTTTATGTCAGGTGTGGTGGCTAAATCCGTATTGTTTCCGTAACTGGGCTCATCCAAGGCCTCGAATTTATTCCAACCGTAATTACCGCCTAGGGTAATGATATTTACCTCCTCAAAGTTACCCTGTCCAACATCAGCACCCCAAAGTTGACCAGAAAGGGAGAAGGAGAATTTCCAAGTATTTCTGATTCCCCAAGCGTAGAGTTCATCCAAACCTGATAATCCTACTCGGGGATTGTCAGACGGAATCTCATAGTTGCCATTGGGAAGCTCTGGATTACTTTCCACTGGATTGTTACCATCCAAATCAATATCAATTCGGATAATACTACCAAAGATGGTTTCCAAATCTTGGGCGTTCCCTTCCGGGTCACCGCCACCACCGCCATCTCCTATAGAAGCATAGAGATAGCCATCGGGTCCAAAAGCAATTTTCCCACCGTTGTGATTGGATTCAGGTTGGTTCTTTTCAAAACTTGCTATCAGGGTTTCGGTACTGGCATCGGCTTGGTTAGGATTGCCATTGCTGACCTGATATCGGGCAATATTGATGCGGTAATTGGAGGGCCTATCCGTAAAATAGACGTAGAAATAGCCGTTTTGATTGAAATTAGGATGAAATGCAAGCCCTAACAGCCCTATTTCCTGACCGTCACTGTACACGATTCTGTCCGAAATATCCAAAAAAACAGATACGTCACTCGGCTGAACATCTGGAGTGTTATCAAATACCTTGATGGTGCCTGATTGTTCAACAACAAACATACGGTTGGAGCCATCTACTGACGGTTGAATTTCAACAGGAAAGGAAAAAGAAATATCCGGATACGCTGAAGTGTATTCTACTTGGGCATTGATTTGGAATCCCAAAAATAGAAATAGAATAAAGCAGCGTACTATGTGGGGATGGTTCAGGGCGGCCATAAAAAAGTACTTATATTACTTACGGCCGCAAACCTTAGCTTGGACTTTAAAAAAGGTTGTCTTAACCTTATGAAAATGTATTTTTTTCATTAGCCTGTATCAATGCGTTCTCGAGACAACGCAATGGTACAAAGATGAAGGCGTAACACCATTCTTTTTCGGTAAAGTGCAGGAATGTTATCCCTAGTGCCGTGAAGGTGTTGAATACTAGCGCTCTACGACAATGTTTTCCATGACCAGAACGTCCATTTGGGTACGCTCAAAACAGGCATATGCTTCTTCTGGAGTGTTTACTATAGGTTCGTTTTCATTGAAAGAGGTATTCAACAAAATAGGAACATCTGTTTTGCTTCTGAAGGTATCAATCAATTCGTAGTAGCGAGGTGAAACAGACTTATCCACACTTTGAAGTCTTCCCGTGCCATCTACATGGGTTACTGCAGGAATTAATTCATGTTTTTCTGGTTTGATAGGATACACTTTTTCCATAAATGGAACTTCTTCGGTGTACTCAAAAAACTCGGGAACGTACTCTTTCAATACGGAAGGGGCAAAGGGTCGAAAACTCTCTCTCCTTTTGATTTTAAGGTTTAAAAGTTCTTTTGCCTTGTCATTTCTTGGGTCTGCTATAATGGAACGGTTTCCTAACGCTCTTGGACCGAATTCTGCTCTACCTTGAAACCAACCCACTACGGCGGGTTCAATCAAACGCTCCGTTACATAGTCGTACAATTCTTTGTCCTCAAGCTTTTTATAGGATACGCCTTTTTCCTTCAACATCGCTTCAATGGCATCGTTGTTAAACTTACATCCGGTACTTGCTGAACGAATCGAAGGTTTTCTAGCGTTACTCAAGTTATGGTGGTAGTGGTACAAAGCTGAACCCATGGAAATTCCAGCATCATGACCAGCAGAAGGAATATAAAGATTTTCAAAATCGGTATTCGCAATAATTTTACCGTTGGCTACTGAGTTTTGCGCAACCCCACCAGCTATACACAGGTTTTTAGAACCCGTACGTTTTTGAAGGTGCGATGCCATATGGAAAATAATTTCCTCGGTAACTTGTTGAACCGATTTGGCTAGGTCTTTATGGTATTGCGTCAATTCGTCTCCTTTTTTACGCGGCTCACCAAAGAGTTTAGAGAACTTTTCTGTGAAGAAGGGGTCAACAATGGGTTGGTTGTCTTTGTACACTACTTTGACTTCGCCGAAATAACTGGCATCCCAAGTCCAAAGCCCGTCTTTTTTCTAGGTGACCAATTTTCGCACCTTATCCACTAAAGTGGGATTACCATAAGGCGCTAGCCCCATCACCTTATACTCATCTCCATAATGCGGAAACCCTAAGAAATGCGTGAAAGCGGTATAGATGAATCCAAGTGAAACGGGATAATCAATACTATCCAACACAATGATTTTAGAACCTTTTCCCTGCGCTAGCATTACGGTAGAAAAATCCCCAGACCCATCAATCGACATAATTGCCGACTCTTTGAAGGGACTTGCGTAGAAGGTTGAGGCAAGATGCGCTCTATGATGTTCTACATTGATTAGTTTTTGATTTATCATGTCGGGAGAACAACCAAAGGCTTCAGCAAATTGGTCTGCCAAAGAGGTAATGTCTTTTCGGTTCTCTATTCTATTTTTTAATAGGGAAGTGCCTGTTTTTAAATTTTTTAAAGCAAAAAGTACTTTACGACCCAACTTGGCTTTCGTGTCCCTTCCAATGGTGATAAAATCGATATCTTCTAAAGTCGTATTCGTCTCATCCAAACAGAATTGAATGGCTTGTGCCGGAAAACCAGCCCAATGTTTTACGCGTGTAAAACGTTCTTCTTCGGTGGCTGCAATGAGTTCACCATCTTTAAAAATTGCTGCTGAGGAGTCTGCGTGGTGGGTGTTAAGGCCTAGTATGATCATTTATGGATAAGATTGATTTTGCGGACCAAAGATACTTATGTGTTTGATTTGCTGGAATTTTTTAAGGTCAAATTGCAGATAACTACGTTAAAAGAAATAGGAGAGTACTTACGAAATTTCATTCAAAACATTAAAAAATGTGCGAATTACCCTTTTTCATCAGAAGAAAGGAGCTTTCCTCTTAGTTTTTCCATGATTTCAGGATGGTTTTCATACGAAAACTTTCGTGCAAAGTACAAATCTTTTGAGGTAAGCTCTTCATAATCTTTTTCTTGCCAAATGTATGGGTTACCTCGTTTCCAGTCCACATAGCGAAGATTCATTTTTTTGGAAACGTTTTCCTTAAAACTTGAATTGTATAAGAGTGTAGGGATGTAGACTTCGTCAGCACAAAAGGTATGTTTAAAGTACTTTTTGATGAATTTTTTTTGCGCTAAAACGTATGCTGCAAAATTATGTGTTATGCTAAACCAATTACCGCCCATATAAAAATCGATATTTAGTTTTCGAGTTCTATTTATAAAAAGCAAAGTTTGTAAGCCGGCGGAAAGGTAACGTATAATACGGTGCGTTTTACGTTTCAGGTACTTCGCCCATTTTTCATTGTAGTAGTATTTATAACGACTAGCAATTTTCCAGTTTACGATTTTACCCCCTGAAACGAATTCTTTTCCTTCATTTTCCAAGAAGAACGCATGAAGTTCATCCTGAGATTTTAAGGGTAAGTCGGCACCGGAAATCAAATGATAATAGGTGTTCTTGTCCTTTATGGAAGCCTCCAACAAATCAAGCGTTACATCAATCATACTATAACCTGCCCAATACATTTTTTTACTGGGAATATATTGTATGGATGCTTTTTGACAATACTTGCTGACCTTTTCGGGTTGAATAGAGGTGGATTTCGCATCTACATGGATATAGATTTTATTCCGAGAGTCATCCAAAACACTCAAGAGCAATTTTAGTGCTTCAGGTTCATTATGAACCATGATGAGATAAGCATGCGTTTTCAAGGCAGCAGTTGTTTGAGTTTAGGAACCAATCGCACGACGGAATACATGAATGGTGGCTTCATATCATTGTTTTTGAAGGCTTGAATACATTGTTTATTACCCTCAATAACATTTTTCAGATTTTTACTAGTCGCACCGCCTAAGCGCATACGCACCATGGGTTTTGGAATATAATGACTTTTAAGTCCGTGGCGTTCAATAAAACGAAGCATTAATTCGAAGTCAGCCGCTAATCTTAGGCTTTCATCGAAGTATCCATATTTTTCATACACCTCCCGTTTTACAAAAAAACTGGGGTGGGCAGGATGCCATCCTCTACGAAACCCCTTGGTTTTATAAGGACCTGTTACCCATTTTCGCACAATACTATCGGTATCCTCAGCTTTTACGTAATACAAGTCTCCAAATACGCAATCTGCATCATGTTTTTCAAACGCCTCAACCACTTCGGAAATAATAGTGTCACTATTGTAAAAGTCATCTGAATTCAGAATGCCAAGAACATCACCAGTAGCACGTTTAAGACCTTTGTTCATGGCATTGTAGATACCTCCATCAGGCTCTGAAACCAAATCAGAAACGCGATTCGGCATGGATTTTATGATATTAACCGTGTCATCTTTGGAGGCCCCGTCAATAATAATATGTTCCAAATCTTCGTAGTCCTGTCTATGGATAGACGAGACACAATCTGAAATGTATTGGGCACTATTGTAAGTGCCTGTGATGATGCTAACTTTCATGCGTCTGTAAAACTTTATTGGGAACGGGTTGTGTTAACTGATCATATAGCGACAAGTACTCTTCGTATCGCTCATTTTTGTCAAAGCGTTGTGCAACATATTCCCTGCATTGCGCATAATGGCTTTCGTTGAAATCAATTTTAATATCATGGATTGCGTTTCGAACCGCTTCAATATCTTTTTTGGGCACAACACGTCCAGTTTTGGGCGTTACCATTTCAGGACAGGCCGTGCTATCATAAACCACAACTGGGGTGCCACATGCAAGTGATTCAGCGGTAGTCATTCCAAAGGATTCTTCAACGGAAAGGTTCAAATAGAGGTTTGCCGTGGAGTACCAAGAAACCAGTTCTTCTAGGTTTGCCGTTCTTTGAATGCCAATAATGTTTTTTGGTAAATTTTTGATTTGGTTTTCCTTCAATCCTATCAAATCCAAGGTTTCATCTTCTTCCAGTGTCTTGCTCAATGTGATAAAATCTTCTAAACCTTTCTTTCCTGACCAAACACTTGCTACCCCGAGGATAATGTATTTGTTCTCCAAATTGAACTTGGTACGTAATGTCTGGGATTTTGTGCATTTGAAAATAGATGTATCAATACCATTGTGAATCGTGGTTCTGGCATGTTCGGATAAAAATGAACGGGATACTTCTTGGTTTAACCAGTTTGATACAGTGACAATATGCAAGTTGGGATGGCTTCCAAACCACTTTTTCTTGCGTTGATAGTTATTTTTTGAACTATCAACTAACCAACTGGTAGGATATTCTTTTTTTTGCGGACAACTATTACATTCTTTTTCCCATTTATAGCAACCCACATCTTCGTAGTGGGTGCAGTGCCCAGTAAATGACCAACAGTCGTGCAGCGTCCATAAGACTGGAATATTACTTGAATTCAAATACCTAAAAAGCGTTTCGTAGTTCAAATAATATCCGTGAAGGTTGTGCAAATGAATAATGGTAGGTTGGATTTCTTCTATGTACGAGATTAGTTTTTGCGTATCATTTATGGAAGCAAGCCCATGTTTCCCCGATAACCTGGAGTAGGCTACATGATGATATATGCCAAATGGCGTTCCTATATGATAGGTAGTAGAATCAGTATCTTTCATAAGCCTACCATAAGCAATGTGACTATCCCAACCTTTGGTCATAGCCAAATCGCCAATTTCGGAAGCAATCCGTCCTGTAGAGCCGTAGTTGGCTTCGACGTTGATTTGGAGCAAAGTTTTTTTCATAGCAAAGCAGGGGCTTGGTTGGCTAAGTTCTCTATAACCTCGATTTGGTAGTAAGGGTTATAATATTCATCAATGATTTCATAACACTTCTGTCGTATCGCCTCTCGATTATAGTTGGGTTGTGAAATCCAACGTAAAATCTTTTCGCTTAAATCAGTTACATTGCCTTCTTCAAAAAAATAACCAGTTTCTCCTTCTGTGATGGCTTCTACCTCTGGCATTTGATTCTCGAAATTACCATGAGTGATAACGGGGGTTCCATAACTTAGATTGTGTATTGCCGTTAACCCAACGTTTCCTGGCGATACGCAGACATCTGCTGCGGCCAATAACTTTTCATTGGTCTTTTCATTGTAGCAGGCCCCATAGAAATGATAATATCCTTCTTTCAGATGTTGCGTTGCATATTTTTTCAGTTCTGGTCCTTCTGGACCATCACCCACGATTAATATATTTGGATAATGTCCTTTTTTATTGAGGATGGCTACTGCCTCTAAAAAAAGATGTAGTTTTTTAACGGTTGTCAACCTACCCACGAAAAGTAAAACAGGTGCTTCTGGATTTTTGAAAAACGGATAGATTTCTGCTTTATCTAGATTTTTTATTCTTTCCCGGGCTTCTCGATGGGCATCATAATCCAGTGAATTGAATATGATATGGATGTTTTCAGCTTTGAATCCATGTGACACCATGATTTTCTTGCTCCTCCGTTCATAAACTAAATGTCCATTCGCAAGTTTATAATAGTTTTTCCGCAAAAAGAGTTTTAATCCTTTTTCATTGCCGTACATACCGTGTCCTCTAAAAACGACAGGTACTTTTCGAATACGACAAATGAGGGCTCCAATCCAATTGGATAATACATTGAATTCTCCCAAAAGAATAACCAAATTCGCGTTGGTTTTAAGGCATTTGCCAATGACGCCTCTTTGCCAAACCAAGAACTTTTTGAATACCCAGATGTTTTTGATTCCGTGTAAACTGGCTTTGAATTTGGTAAATGGAGAAACCGAGAAATCAATAGTTTTGATTCCAGCGTATGGATTATCACCAAAAGCAAAATGATAGTCGAGTCTTGGATGCGCCAAGAGCTTTGACCATTGTGCTTGCCGATACAAGGAGGCAATATTGGTGATATGTAAAACCTTTTTGGGTTCCATTTTTAGCGCTGTAGCATCTTACGGGTTTTCGAGAGTATGAACTTGGGCAAATTCAAGGGATGATTGGTCGCTTGTAAAAACGTATTGAACATGAATTTAGCATAGCTAGACTCGTCCATGTTGGCCAAATTCCCTCCCTTATTGATAAAGTCAAACATGCTTGCAAATCCAACGGGTTTTTCGTTGGGTAGATGCCAGATGTACAAATCTGTGTCTTTTGGTTCAATGTTGCGGAAATGGTTTCGATTGGTCCACATTCGTTTGATGTAGTGATTCATTTCGCCAAGTTTAGCTTCGTGCTTGTAATAATAAAAGCTCAAGGCGTGTGCTTCTTCATTGAATTTAGGTTGGCCAGCGTCATTCTTGTCCAAAAGGGTTTTGAACATATTCGGAAAATGCTCGGCAACAGCTTTGATGAATGCTCCTGATGCCAAAAGAATTTCTCCACCACAATAAAACGGCGCTATTTTTAAAGGCAAACCGAACTCTTCGAAAAGTACTTGCATTTGTCTACGTGTGATACCATGAATCACATAATCCTCTTCGTATGGCATATTCATCGTAGCCGCTGGATGCTGTTTGAGTTGGTCGAAGACCTCCGAAAAGTCTTTGTTGAAAACACAGTCCGAATCCAGCAATAAGAATGCATCTTTTTCATTCATTTTATCAGCCATGAAATCCACGATGGAGAACTCAAAAAACTGGTTTCGGAAACTTTGGAAATAATCTTGGGGTAGGGGATACTTGTTTTTAAGCGTAACCACCTCAATGTCATTCTTTTTGAAAAAAGCATCCAAATCCATCCCATCAATCACAGGAACCGTTTCCGTGTTGGTAAAAAGAATATGTTTGATTCCGGGGGTTTTAGCATGAAAACGCAGAGAGGTTTCGAAAAATACCACAATACATCGCCAATACACCGCTTGAAATTCCGGTGTGGACGAATTACCCTTATTGTTTGGGAAATTGGATTGTTCCGCCACCGAATCCAAATAGACCCATGTTCCAATATACTTTACTACTTCACTTTTCATTAAAATTGATTTTGCTAGCGATTTTTAGAAAGGTTTATATACATATTGGGGAAACATAGTTTTAACATTGCGGATAAGACCACGAACGGTACGCGTACCGGGAAGTGTCTTCGCATTAAATTCAAGTTTGACGAAAAATCCAATCCAAGCGGGCTCTTCATGATTTTAAGTCGTTCCTTAAATGATTTCTTTGCAAATTTTTGATAAATGTCCGAATGGTCATTATCACATACCCCTAGAAAGGTGGGCATGACCAATACGGGTAAATTCTTTTTTGCTGCTTTGAGCGTATAATCGTAGTCTGCCACTCCGTGCCTGTATCCTTCGGAAAGGGTCCCCACTTTTTCTACAACATCATGGGATACAAACAGAATATTGGCATTGCCCAATTCACAGGACTGATACCTGCCATTTGGAGGAAGATGATTGTATTTGAAGGTAAACCTGTTGGTTAATTTGGCACCTCCATAGGTAAGTTTTCCGCTTTTGGAATCTTGAGTGGAACCAATATAAATGCCGCCTTGACCAAATTCCGTTTTACAATGGGAATCTGCATCCAAAAAAGCTTGTAGTACGTTATATTCTAGAATGGTATCATCATTCAGTAAAAAATAGGCGTCAAAAGATTCTGACATAGCTTGTTTCCAAGAATTGCGCATCCCTCCAGCCCAAAACAGTTCACCGTTACCCTGTAAAATGCGCACTTGGGGAAATGCTTCTTTAACGGCTTCAGAAGTGCCATCGGTGGAGCCATCATCCGTTAAGAAAACATCCAATTCCAAAGCGGAACCCACCCTTGCTTGCGCTTCATGTAAACTTTTCAACGCGTGCAGGGTTTTGTCTTTTCGATTAAAGCATGTTAAGAGTACTGCTAACTTCATGATTCTTTTTCTAAGTAATCAGACTGTGCTTATGAAACACGTATTTAAAACATCGTTTATCAGACTAATCAATAGCCGATTAGAAAACCTGAGGCTTTTCCAAAAATTCTTTTTGTGATTTCAATGATTACTATTGTGATACCAAACACTACTAGCGAAAACAACAACGAAGTAAGGAATAATATTACATTGATTTTTAATCCTTCGACAAGTTTAAAATAAACAGGTTGAATTGCCCTTGCCACCGGATAGTGCAGAAAATAAATGGCAAAACTTGTTTTTGCAATATAGTCCAGTGATACCAAATCATTCTTTTTAAATTTTTCAAAGTATAGGATGGCAATTCCTAGAAAAAACATTTTTTGCGCATAGGAAACTGATTCAAATATGTTTTTTTGATATTGCTCAAACACAAGGTTCTTCGTGTAAAGAAAAAATAATAATACGGTAGCCAATACTCCTCCTATGATAAGGATATTTCGATAGGCTCTTATTTTTTTAAGAATCGAATCGAATTGCAGACTAGCAAACATTCCGAAAATGAAAATCGGTACGAGAAACAGATAAAGTCCAGGAGATAATGTGGCCGTTCGTGTTCCCAGAATCGGAAAGAGAAGTACTAACCAGCCAATTTGGGAGAGTATCTTGTTGGGTATCCATAATAGCAATGGGCAAAAAACAAAAACTGATAATATGAATGGAATATACCATAGGTGGGGCATAGTAGTTCCGTACAATAGGTTTGAAAGAAAGTTCTCTAAATTAAGCGGATTGACATGGTATGGGTTTGGTATAAAGTAAAACAGCACTAGCAGGGCAATGCTAATCACCAAGTAAGGCACAATCAGGTTTTTAAGTTTCCCCCTGTAAAACTTAAGAAGATAGTTTCTTTTAGTAAGATGTTTAAATAAAAAGCCCGAGATAAATACAAAGTATATCGAAGAATTATGAAACAAGATTTCCCTCCATGCATCCACCATGGTAATGTCATTGGTAGAGGAATTCGGAATTCTCCAGACATGAATAAATACTATGTTGATAATAGCAAAAGCACGCAGATAGTGTATTGACCAAATGAAGTTAGACATCTTCTACCGCGATTGCAGTTTTCTCTGTATTCGATACTTCAACATAGGAGGATAGAACACCCAGCACCAAACAGAAAAGTGAAAAAAGAATGAAATAACCTTCCAAAATAGGTTCCACAAAAAACGACAAGAAAAAGCTTGTACAATACAATAGTAGCTGCCCATCCAATAGTTTAGGTTGCTGATTTAGTCTGTACAATTTTAGAATTTGTTTAACGGTAGATAGCGTAAACAGTATCAATAAGAAAAAGGATAGCAGTCCGCCAACTCTAGTTGCATCAAACCATAGGTTATGAGAGAATCCGAATTCCTTTAAGTCCCATCCCAAAGGTTCTTTAAACATTTGGATAATTGATTTTTCCCATTTATTCGTTCTTCCGCCAGCGGTGGAGGCCCCATTGGTCTTACTGTCTGCACGGTCCGCGTAGGCGGATAAAAGCTCAGAATCCGTATCAAGACTTAAGTAACTGACACCCAAATTGAACCCAATAAAAATCAATGCGAACAAACCTATATTCTTCTTGGCATTTTGCTTCCCCATCTTATAAAAAATCGCTACTAAGAGTGTAAATAATGATAAGGCAATTTGTGTACGACTTCCTAATCTTAGTACGCATAATATGGATATCACATAAATTGTAACAAGAAGGATCAGCCTACCCTTTTTTCTAAGTTGTTGTCCACGGATAACCAAAAAAGCTGGGATACACATATTAAGTGCAAATCCTGCTGCCATGTTGGTTGCACTTTGTAAGTCACCTGACCAAATGTTAGGAACATCCCTTTTGACCTTTACAAAACCATAAGTTGCGATATCCATTAATATGGATAGTGCTCCTGGTAGCGAAAAAACAAAACCAACAACAATCAGTAACCAAAAGATTTTATTTTCATTCCCAATTTCTTTCGCAAGTATTTTTCCACTGATGTATAGCGTAGTGGGAATTAGTGCATAAATAACGATAAACTGGGCCCCAAGCCCTGGATTTAAAGCGTAAAAGATGGCATAAACTACAGAAAACAAGAAAAGAGATGAGGCTACTTTATCAAATTGCGATTTTAATACGAAAGGATGTGAAACAACCATGAGACATGCCAGATACCCAAAAACAAACCCATAGTTCATGGGGTCTAATGCGTATAGCAAGAGAAACGATATCAATAATTTGGTCTTTCCTTTCACTTTTGTCAATTCGTTTTGCCTAAAAACTTTAGAATTCTATCGCTCACTAATTTTTTTAATACCAGCGTTGCTCTTTTGTAAGATAAGACCTTTGCCGAATAAATAATTCTTCGATAATCAGCATATCCTTGCTTTATAAAATTATTTTTTTCATCAACCGTCATGTCATACAAAAAAAGTTCGTTTCCATGAAGTTGCTGGATAATATTGGATTCGATTGGCTTTAGACTTCTGGTGTAGGCGTAGAGTTGTTTTTTTTGCAATCGTTTTGCTGTTAACCAAAACCTTTTTTCGTTTACAGGTTTGTACCCATAAAGGTCTATTTCAAGCATATCGTTTTGGTAACCTAAACTTTTGGCCACGATTTGACTTTCAAAAAAAGCATCGTATACCGCTTCTGACCTATCTAAAGTCGAGAAATGGTATGTTTCTTTTTGGTCATACAGTAGTTCCACTTGATAGGCGGTGCTATCTTGACCTACATGTGTTCCCGGGTCATTGAAATTTGTACTCAAAGAAACTTTAGGATACAAAAAATACGTATTAGAATTGATAAGGTAGGCAATAAAGAATTTCAGCCAGGATTTATCCGACCAGTTACTGACATTTTCGGGTATGGCAGTTGCTTTAACCAATGTAGGATTATCAGACAACCACGTTTTAAAGCGCTTCCATTGCGTTGCATTCCACGCTTGTCCCCAAGAACATGCAAATTGAAAATACCAGTTGTCAAAACCATCATCAAGAGCCATAAAATATTCCCCTTTATGCACATTGATTTTATGATTATACAAGGCAACTCCACCAATATAATCTTTGTCCTGCGAAAAGTTAAGTGCACTAATTGTGTAGTTGAAAAAATTGGGGGAAAGATATAGGTCGTCCTCCAGTATTATGACACTACCATATTCTTGACTAAGGTCACCGCAGCTTATGATATGTTTTTTTAGGCCAAGATTTTCGGAGTGGCGAATCACCTTTTTTTCACCATAGTTCCATTCAAAATTCTCTGCAATTTCAAAAACATAATTATTGTCCGTGGAAAAATCAATACTGATAACTAACGTTACTTCCTTATTCGGATAATAGGCGTTTTGAATCGATTTTAGAAGTCTTGTTAACGACTTTGGTCGATTATAGGCTACAACTACTATTGCTGGGTTGTTATTCCTCATTTAGTAGGGCTTGTTTGAATCTTTCAAGATTGGTGAAAAGTTCAGCGTTTTCCTGTAACCAAATAAAATCTTTATCCCACCATTTAAACGTCAAGAGATTTTCTATTTCGGATGGTTCAAATCGTTTTTTTATTTCTTTAGCCGGAACCCCTCCGTAAATGGCATATGGCGGAACATTTCTATTAACCAATGCGCCTGAGGCTATAATTGCCCCATCGCCAATGGTAACTCCGTCTAGTATGGTTACCCGAGCTCCAATCCACACATCATTTCCAATCTGTATGCTGTAATTACTTCCTGGAACAGTAGGTTTTGAAAATTCATCAAATAGCTGTTCTTTAACAAAGGTAAATCCACTTTGTTTTCGTAATGAAAAGAATGCAGGATGGGTGCTCACAAATGTATTCGTGGGGTGATCTCCAAAAATGCATTTTACATAAGGTCCGATAGATGTATATTTCCCAATTTGAGCGTTACTTATTTTGGATTCAATGCCTAGGTAGGATGCAAATCCAATCTTTGAATTTATTAGTTCAGCATCAGTAGAAAGGAAGTTGCTTCCTTCAAAACTCGAATTCCGTGAAAAATAGGATCGTGCACCAAAACGTACATTTTTGTGTCGTTTTAGCTTGTATTTTCTATAACGCAGAAAAATTTTGCTCAGAAAACCTTTAAGTACTCCCATTTATTTTTTTTATCAACTTTGCTGGATTTCCACCCCAGATTTCATTTTTTGGAACATTTTTAGTGACTACGGAACCCGCCCCAATAATAGCATTTTCGCCTATCAGCACTCCTTTGAGAATTATGGAATGTGCTCCGATAAATGCGTTATCTTCTATGAAAACTTCCTTTTTAGTAGGAACATCAGTTTTGGTATCTGCTCTTTTAATTGGGTCAAGCGAATGAAAGTCGGTATCATAAATCTTTACACTACCTCCAATCTTAACGTTTTTCCCAATATGCACTTTTTTATGGGCAATGATAGCTGCATTGGATATCCCAGTATTATCACCAATTTCCAGAATACCGTTGCTGCCTAAATCCAAAATAAGTTTAGTATCCCCTCCTATGGGATTTGAACCCATAGATGAATTGAACATTACTTTTTCGCCCAAAACCAAACGTCCATGCCCTTTAATACAAACCCTTCCATTAATTCTAGGAAAGCTATGGCATTCCACTCTCTTTCTAAAGAACAAAAATCGATTCAACAGTTCGTTGAGTAAGGTCTTCGGAAGGTATACGATTTGTATGATCAATTTCATGGTCTTGTATTACCAATAACAACCATCTTCTACTTTATCCTTGTTTTCAGGTGTTTCATTTTTGGAAGGTCTTACCCAAGATGACCTGTACAACTTTGAAATTTTTGGGTGATTATCCCAACGAGCACCTTTTATCCCAAACAGAATTTGAGTAGCACCACCAAGATGCACTGCTTGTTTTCCCATTCGTTTTGCATGTGCTCCAAGTGATAATCCATAGGCACCACATCCTATTATTGCAATATCGTAGTCCGTATTGTCCATTTGCGACTTCATATGCTCTAACGCTTCAAACCAACTGGCAAATGGTGTTGGTTGTCCAGCGATGGATTGCACGGAGGTAATGACCTTTAGGTCAAATTTTGGAAGGACATCAGGGTTATCAAACAATAACTCATGTTTATCGTATTGAAGTTTAATAGTTTGGGCAAAAGGGTGAATTACCAATACTTTTTTACCATTTAATGCCACTGTCCAAGGGGTTTGATGATAATAAGGTTCAATATCTGATAATGGTACCAGAGTCTTTTTTTTCAATCGTTCCTTTAACAGAAGTTCTTCTTTTAGCCAAACGCCCAACACATCTACATCCTTTAGGTCTTGTAAAGATAACTTGGCAAATTGTTCTATGGTTTCACGCTGCGGTGGGAATATACCGGACCACATATGCGCTTGACTTATCACTTCCTCATTTATTGAGAGCGCATCTGTTTTTTTCAAGAAATAGTCAAAATACTTTTTGTTTTTCCCTTGTTCATTTAAATAGCCTGAAATGCATTTGAATTCTGTAGCTCCTATTCTTGCAGTCAAGAAAGGCTTTCCAGTCAAAATTTCATTTTTAATGTATTTTGAAGATGCTTCACCAATCATATCATACTGGTACGATGGTGTGTAAGACATACCCAAAACATCAACAAGTTTTCTTGGGACTTTTAAAACCAATTCACTTTTCATTCTTCTTTATTAACTTAAAAATCAAGCTTTTTAGGCTTTCATAATCCTTTCTTCTTACTGCATAAAGCAATATAAGATGAAGAAGAATACCGAACATTGGTATAACGCAAAGTTTAGCTACAGGTTGTGTTACTAACAAAGTAAGTCCATATAAAATTATTAATTCCATTGCGCCAATCAGTAAATAAGGCCACAAGATGCGCATTTGATCGAGGAATCCAAATTTTAGAAGCTTACCTGGATAATAGGTGCCAATAGCAAAATTGATAATTACAGCTATTAATTCTCCTAGTGCCAAAAAAACAATTCCATATCGAATCGTCAAAAGAATAGATACAATTCTGACCGCCATCTTGAGGTATTGCTGTCTCAGTACCAGATTCGCCTTATTTATGGTATATAGTGCATTAATACTCAACGAAGAAAAGTTAGTCACGAAACGGCTAAGACAAAAAATCTGCAAAATGGGGATTGCTGGACTCCATTTAGAGGTTAAAAGAACCAGTATCAGCGGTTCTGCCAAAACAATTAAGCTTACTGTTATAGGAATTGTGATGATGCTCAAATATTTCAATACGTTGGAAACCTCTTTTCTAAGAGCCTCTTCATCACTTGTTTTAGCCAAATTTGGCAACAAGACAGTATCTAATACAGTACCTAGTGTTCCGATTGCGGTATCTGGGAATTGTATACCCCTGTTATAATAGCCTAAATCGGCTGTACTAAAGCTTTTTCCAATTATTAGCCATGAAAACTTTCCCACAATCTGATTTAACAGCGAAGAAATAGTAATATTCACTCCAAAACTGAATAGTTTTTTTAGAGAAGGTTTATGCAACATTATTGTTGGTTTCCAAACTTTTGAACTCCAAAAAAATACTAAAGTGATAATTGATTTGCTCAAGTATTGATACACCAAGGCCCAAACTCCGAATCCCTTTATCGCTAGATATATCGCTAGAATACCGCTGATTATAATAGCCGAAAAATTAATGTATGCCATCCTTTTGAAATTTAAATCAATGGATAGCAGAGTGTTTGGGATAGCGAAAAGGGCATTTACGATTAATGTTAGCGCTAGTACCCTTAGTAAGGATACCAATACTTCCTCTTCATAGAATGTGGCAATTGCTGGAGCAGAAAAAAAAAGTATTAGGTATAATAAAAGAGAAATGATTAGGTTAAATGTAAAAGTGGTGTTTACTTCTTTTGGATTCTTATCATTTCTTTGAATTAACGCTTTACTGAAGCCGCTGTCCACAAAAATTTGAGCGACTGCCGTAAACACGATAAGTAAGCCGATTAACCCGTAGTCTCGCGGACTAAGAATTCTAGCGAGTATAATGCCGAGTGCAAAGCGAACAATTTGGCTCCCAAATTTTTCGACTGAATTCCAGAGGTAACTAAGAAGTTTTGAGGACATCCATTAAGATTTCTGTGGAATATTCTCAAGGTTTGACATACCATTGATACATCCGTTCTATACCCATGCCCAACTCAACACTATGTTTCCATCCCAGTTGTTGGAGCTTGGTCACATCGGTGAGCTTTTTCATGGTTCCGTCGGGTTTTTTGGTATTGAAAACAAAACTACCTTTAAAACCAAGTTTTTCTTTAATCAGTTCGGCCAAATCTCCAATGCTGATGTCTTTTCCGGTACCGATGTTCACATGCGTATTTCGTATTTCTTTAGCGCCTGTTTCAAAGGTGTCGCTAAAATCACGTTTTTCCATTATGAATACACAAGCATCTGCCATATCTTCTGACCATAGGAACTCTCGCATCGGTTTTCCACTCCCCCAAATTTCTACAGAAATGTTGTTGTTTTCATCTGTGGTAATGCCGTACTTCTGAAGAACTTCTAATTTTTCGGATTCGGAACTATTTCCGGATACTCCTTCTATAGGTAAATGATGTAAATCTTGGTCAATGGTTTCCCAATCGCCATTTTCCAACGCTTTACCCAAATGAATTTTACGAATCAGTGCGGGAAGTACGTGCGACTTTTCTAAATCGAAATTATCATTTGGTCCGTACAGATTGGTGGGCATCACAGAAATGTAATTCGTCCCATACTGCAGATTATAGCTCTCGCATAGCTTAATTCCAGCTATTTTGGCGATGGCATACGGCTCATTGGTGTACTCCAAAGTATCTGTCAAAAGATAGTCCTCTCTCATAGGTTGAGGACTTAACTTCGGATAGATACAAGTACTGCCTAAAAACAACAGCTTCTTCACCCCATGCAAATAGCTTTGATGTACCACATTGTTTTGTATCATCAAATTGGCATAGATAAAGTCACCGCGATATTTGTTGTTGGCTACAATTCCACCCACTTTTGCCGCTGCCAGAAATACGTAATCTGGTTTTTCAGACGCAAAAAAGGATGCTACCGCGTTTGAATCAGTCAAATCAAGCTCAGTATGGGTGCGGTATACCATATTGGTGTACCCTTTTGCTTGAAGGGCTTTAACCAATGCGCTACCGACCAATCCGCGATGTCCGGCAACATAAATTTTAGAGGTTTTTTCCATTCCTACTCAAAGTAGTTGAGAATACGATATCCACCGTCTTTCAAATATTGGTCCTTTTGCATGAGTTTGAGGTCGCTTTGCATCATATCTTTAATAAGATCCGCCAACTCATATTCTGGAATCCAGCCTAATTTATTTTTAGCCTTGGATGGGTCACCAATCAAAAGGTCAACTTCGGTGGGTCTAAAGTACTTAGGATCAACTGCCAAAACTTCTTTTCCAATTTCAAGCTGATATTCTGGGTTGGAACAAGATTTTACATAAGCATATTCGTCCACACCCTGCCCTTTGAATTCCAATTCGATAACTACTTCTGCAAAACTCATACGCACGAAGTCTCGCTCAGGAGTGGTTTTTCCGGTTGCAATTACCCAATCTTCCGCTTCATCTGCTTGAAGAATCATCCACATCATACGAACGTAGTCTTTGGCATGCCCCCAGTCTCTTTGAGCATCTAGATTACCCAAGTAGAATTTATCTTGAAGACCTAACGCAATTCTTGCGGTAGCTCTGGTAATTTTACGCGTCACAAAAGTTTCCCCGCGAATCGGTGATTCATGATTGAAGAGAATTCCGTTACAGGCATACATATTATATGCTTCTCGATAATTTACCGTAATCCAGTAAGCATACATCTTAGCAACGGCATAAGGACTTCTTGGGTAAAAAGGTGTTGTTTCGCTTTGTGGCACCTCCTGTACTTTACCGTACAATTCGGAAGTTGATGCTTGGTAGATTCTGGTCTTTTCGCCTAAGCCCAAAAGTCGAACCGCATCTAAAATTCGTAAAGTTCCCAATCCGTCTGCATTGCCAGTATACTCAGGAGTTTCAAACGAAACCTGAACGTGGCTCATTGCCGCTAGGTTGTAGATTTCATCCGGTTGTATTTCTTGAATGAGTCGGATAAGGTTAGTACTATCCGTCATATCCCCATAGTGAAGGATGAATTTCCGGTTGGTTTCGTGTGGGTCTTGGTAAAGGTGATCAATACGGTCGGTGTTAAAAAGCGATGAACGTCTCTTCAATCCATGGACTTCATATCCTTTTTTCAAAAGGAATTCGCTCAAATAGGCACCATCTTGTCCGGTTACACCGGTAATCAATGCTACTTTTTTCATAAAACAGGCTTAGCTCTGAAAGAAATGTTGTTATTATTCAATGGTTAACTAACGTAGGGTGTAAGTAAAAATTTTGGCAAAAATAAAAAAAGCCGGGTGAGAAAACCCGGCTTTTGGACAATGCGTATCGGTAGTTCGTTAAAACGCACCAATGTTGTAATCCACTCTGTTTTTTCCGTTGGAATCTTTTGAAGCTTCATTGGTCAAAGATGATATATCTTTTCCTGCTCCTTCAAGAGGACTATTGTCTTGTAACTGGAAACCTGAGATATCAAATAGTCCAGAACCGTTGGCATTCATAAACATGGGATTTCCTTGAATATTATTTCTGTCATTATAGCTTGATACTGCGCTGGTTCTAGATGCTCCATCAAAATGACAATTTTCGAATGTCGTATTGTTATTCAAACTAAAACCGTTACTCTCTATTACAAATCCGCGGGTCGTATTGAAAGTGGTGTTATAAAATTGAATATTGCTATTAGGTCTATTCGCTCTGACACCATATTCTACATTATAAAAAGTACAGTTGATAAACATGGTATCATAAGCTTCCCTACTACCTTCAGCACCAAATTCGCTCATAATGAAGGCATATTGAGAGTTCTTTGCTACTATGTTAATAAACTTGTTATCATTACCCGGGTAGTTTGTATTGATATTTGGGTCATTGGATGCGCCATCTCCGTAGGAAGAACAAGCAATCGCCCCCCAAGTGTTGTCTATGGTAAGGTTGCGAAACGTATTATGATGCGCTCCATTACCAAAGAATACCGAAGACAAGGGGTCTCCATCATTGTAGAAAGCTCCTTGGATGTTCCCATCTTCTACAAGATTTTCATAAACATTTGCAAAATTCATTTCCACGCTAGTATTGACCACCTCAAAATTCCGTATCGTGTTGGAATGTCCACCATTTTTGATAACAAAACCGTGTCCGCCATGGGGTACTCCTGCCATACGCTCACATTTGTTATATTCAAAAACCAAATCTTGTGAATACGTGTTGCCATTTCGGGTAATGAGGAACATGTAATCTGTTCCGTTTGTGGTATTGTAAGAGTATACCATGTTGTTCGCAACTACACCGGTGTTGGCTCCTTGGAATTGCAAAGCATTTTGTTCTACATTCAAAAAGGTGCAAAATTGAATATCTGCGTTCAATGCGCCTTTGTTCCAAACACCCGTTCCCTTGTAGCGGTCAGGATGGGACGTGTCCCTCATTCCAACGTTCATATTTCCTTGTTCATGGAAAATACAGTTCATTATTTCGGCACTATCACTCGAGGAGTTAATGAAAACACCTGTCGAATATCCACTAATAATAAAATTTTTGAGATGAACATGACTTCCGTCGATTCGCATAGCGGTTTCATCTCTACGATAGTTTTTTTGGAAAAATGGCATTTCTTCCGAACTAGGACCATTTTTATAGTTGAAAGTAGCATCATTGGCTAATTTCGTCGTACCACGTCTACCGCGTGTCTCTAAATTGGAAAGTTGTTGCTGTTCGGCGTCAATATCGCCTGGAGTTTCTTTATATCCCATGAAGACAATAGGCTCTTGGGAGGTCCCAGAATTTCTGAAGGTCACTTGAAATCCCGAATAATTTCCTGCTTTTACGTAGACTATGTCGCCTGCGCGAGCATTTGCCACAGCTTGTGGCCAGCTCCACGCTGTGTTTTCAGAAGTTCCATCATTTGAGGCGGAACCATTTGCAGTTACATAAAAGGCTCCCTCAATAGGGTGAACAAGATTGTTACTTTCTTCATCCGAGTTCTCGTCCTCGTTGGTGTTCTCATCCGTTTCTTCGTCTTCAGAGTTAAGGTCCTTGTCTTCGATGTCTTTATTCACTTCTTCGTACATACTTAGTTCGTCGTACAAGTCCGAGTCCTGTCCGCAACTTAAAACGAATAAGAAAATAAATCCAATGAAAAACAATACCTTAGGTGCTTTACTAATTTGGGGTACTACCACAGCAATTTAGGTTTAATGGGGTTCATGTTTAGATTAAGCTCTGTGTCATTTGGGACTTGAATTTCACAATAAATCTTAAAACATCGATAAAACTTATCATTTTTTCGACCAAATGCACAAAAAGGGCGAAATGAGATACGGGGTTGGTTTGCTAGATGGACGTTTGTCGATTCTAAATTCGATGAATGACGTTTTTTTTTAACATTTAAGCAGAAAATTGAACTGCATTAGATCCTTTTAAATCTTTTCACCACAACGCTTAAAAAAGCAGTGTATACGATGGAACCCTTTTCGTCGTTTTTTCAATATGGATTTTTGTACCACATATGCTGAAGTAAAACGGTATCATGGAACTAGTTTTCGTGATTACCTAAGGAATATTGCGTTGGATACGCTTTCCATATTGATGGGAGATGATGCGAAAAACGCTTTGTACGCTAAACCAAGGGTACATTTTTTGTACTTCCATCACATTTTTGAAGATGAGGCGGAGGGCTTTGAGCGCTTCGTAGCCTTATTGGCGGAAAAACATCGTTTTATTTCCCATTCTGAAGCGGTGGATAAGTTGGTAAACGGTACGGTGGACCAACCTTATATCACTTGGAGCTCCGATGACGGCTTTAAAAACAATCTTATTGCTGCTGAGATTCTCAATCGCTATGATGCTAGTTGTTGTTTTTTTGTGAACCCTGATACTATAAACCTTGAAGACAAAGAAAAGATTTTTCAGTTCTGTGACACGAAGCTGATTATGCCGCCGATTGAGTTTATGACTTGGTCAGATTTAGAGAAACTGTTGTATCAAGGACACGAGATTGGCTCACATACCATGTCACTCGATAACGTCAGCGGAATGGCGCTTTCTGATTTCGAGGAGGATTTGGTGATGTCCAAACGAATTTTAGAACAGCATTGTGGCCCTATCCGCCACTTTGCTTATCCCTACGGTCGCTACGATTGTTTTAGCAAGGATGCCTACGATTTGGTGTTTAAAACTGGATACGATTCCTGCTCAACCGCGGTTCGTGGAAGTCATTGGGTTAATGAAGAAGGAATCCCCAGGGACAAACTTTTTATACGAAGGGACCAAATCATTGCCGCTTGGAAACTGTCACATTTGCAATATTTTGTGGCTAATTCTGTCAAAAACATGTCTCCTGAGGGAAGCATACTTCCATATTGATTACCGTATCAGACTGAAGTGTCCGTTGAAATCAACTTGTTGATTAGCCAACAAATCGAAATAGCTTACCGTAAACCAATAGTCGCTGGATGGCATTGGATTGGCACCGTAGTTTCCATCCCAGCCAGGACCAAATGGATTGAGCTGGGTAAGCAATTTACCATGACGGTCAAAAATTTGAATTTGCACATCACCCGTTAAATTTGGATTATCGGTTCCAAGAATATTCCAGGTTTCGTTGGTGCCATCCCCGTTAGGGGTAAATACAGTTGGATAGTTTACAATCAAGAAGGGAGTACTTCCAATCACGCCGCCACAATCTGATAGGCTACGAACGTAAATTGTATGCAGGCCACCGGGTACATTCTCAAAGAAGTTTTCTACCTGAAAAGGTCCGTTAGGGTCATCCAAACTATACTCAAACCTATCAAACAATAAATTGTCATTGTTTACAATGGCACGAACCCGATTACCTGAATTAAGCTCAAAACCTTCAGCTGTCACTTCAACTTGAACGGAAGTGGGGGAGAGACCATCAATTACCTCTGTGGTATATAGTACTTGTCCGCCACATTCTGAGCTTGTTCCTATTTGATAAATGCGTAAACTATAGATTCCTGCTTGGGTCACATTAAAAATTGGTTCCTCAATACCATCTCCATTGGTATCGTTATCTGGGGTCCAATCGTACCGATAATTGGGTCCTAAATCCATTCCCAATTGCACAGTGGTGGAACCTTCACAAAGTCCTGCGGTTTCGGGTAGCATGATTTGTGGCTCATTTAAAATCGTGATATCGAAACTGGATTCGTCAAAACAACTTGGTCCAGCGCCTAGTGTTGAGTAAACATAAATTGTCTGAGAAGCAGTAATCTGTTCCCCTGTAGCTAACTGGTTGCCCGAGGCAGCTGGTCCTGTATAATATTGGTTATTGACTGATAACGGAGGAAGGGTATAACTTTCACAGGCCTCAACGTTTGCCAACATGTCAGCAGTGGGTCTATCTACAATGGTTAAGGTAACCTCAGACCTACCGCTAGTGCATCCTGAAGCAGTTTCCAAGGTTTCAACGAAGAACGAATAGGTTCCAATAGCTGTCTGGATGGGCGTAAAAGATGTTCCCGTGCCAACCAAGTTTCCACCTGTGGCAGCGTCATACCAATTTAGCGCATCCCCACCTGTATTTGGAATTTCTGCCATCAGCGTAGCTGTAGGTTCTCCAAAGCAGTTTGTGCCATTGACCAAGTTTACAGGATTATCCAGCGTAGGACAACTACAGTCTGGCGCTGGTACAGGTATCATTTGTACACAGGTAGCATCTGTAAGGGTGAGGGTCACATCCGTTCCGGAAGGAATATTTTGCACTTCATTACCGACAACAGTTCCGGCAGTAGTGGTAACTATTCCACCTGTAATGGTAAATTCGATGGTATACGTAGCCAAATCTGCCGAACAAACTCGGTCCAAAACGGTTAGGATGGGTGCTGGAGTTACATTGACTGTGAATGAACTTTCATCACTACAATTTGGCGTAGTACCGGTTTCAGTATAAATAAAAATCGTCTGTGTCGTAGTAATATTGTCACCGGCATTCAACATCGTACCCGTTCCACCACTACCAGTGAAATAATTGTTTCCAGTATTCAATACGGGAAGAATGTAGCTGCCGCAAATATTTTGGTCAGGAAAAATTTGTGCTGTTGGTGTAGCAATAATGGTCAAAGTGACTGGGATTCGAGTACTGGCGCAACCCGAACCGCTGTCAACCGTTTCTGCATAATAAATGTAAGAACCAGCAGCGGTGTCGGCTGGCGTATATGTCGTTCCAGAAGCTAGTGCAGTTCCACCTGTTGGTGCGGCGTACCAATCAATTCGGTCACCTCCTGTTAAGGGAATATCCGCGCTTAAAGGTGCTGTCGGGTCCCCAGAGCAGTTGGCATTATCTACTTCATTTTGTGGTACATCCAAGTTTGGAATCACCACAATGGTACTTGTGATGGTTGGAGTAGGGGTGACAATACACCCTGAAACATCTTCCTCGACCTGAACAATTTCCAAGGTAACATCTGTAGTAGGAGCTGTTATGGTAAGCGTTGCTGCTCCAGCAGCATCCAAAGTAATGGTTGGCGTAGTGGTTCCCCCATCCGTGGTATAGGTAACAATATCATCTGGTCCACCAGCGAATGTAAATTCTGCATCACTTCCAAAACAGATTGGGGTGGCTACTGGTGTTAGCACTACCGTGGCCGGAGCTGCGTTGACAGTGAGTGTAGCTATGGATTCCTCGTAACAAGCATAATCATCTCCACTAACCCAAACACGATACTGATTGTTGTTTTGCGCTATAGTAACCGCATTTACGTTCAAAGTATTGGTTGTTTCTGCTAAAGGCGTAAACGTTACACCGCCGTCGGTACTTTCGAACCATTCGTATTCTATTACTCCTCCACCTACGCGCGAGGCACCTACAGTGAAGGTTGCATTTCCACCTTCACAAATATTTTGGTCAGTTAAAGGTGTATCAATGACCGCGGGTTCGGCAAAACTTCTGACATTGGGGTCCACTGGAGTAGTATATCCGGTGGCACTAGTCACCCTTCCAACACCGTTAACAGTTGGCACACCTGCGCCCAAGATACCGTCTCTTTCAGGGTCATCGTAACCAGCTTCAACCGAATCTGGACAGCCGTCATCATCAGAATCCAAATCAAAACAATCTGGAATGCCATCACCATCATAATCAAAATTAACACGGATATAATCATACGCCCCTCGTTGTTGATTCAAAGCGGGATTTTGATTGTGTGTAATCCTGAAAAAAAGATCTTCTCCTATTGATGCTGGGCTTGCAGTAAAAGAAAAACTGAAATCCGTCCAAACTCCGTTGGGCGTTTCATGAGGTTCCACGGTAAGCGTTCCTAAGGAATTAAATCCAGAACCATCATCAAAACCAGCTTCAATAACACTTTGTCCGTCGTTACGGAAAGCATCAGTGGTACTTATTTCATCCCCGATAGCTATGGTTACAACATAACTTCCTTCTTGAATGACAATAGCTGAGGTGGTCTGGGTTATAGTGGTTGTACCGTTTAGATACAGATACGAATCATTGTCATAATCTGGGTCTGGTAAATCAATTAGTCCAGTTCCATCCTTTCTAAAATTGGGTTCAAAGGTACCTGGCACACCAAAATCCTGGGCATTTAATAAATGTATTCCTCCTCCTGTTCCTGTGACATCATACCAAAAATCGGCTACAGAGTTAAAAGGGAATCCACCACCACTTACAAAATTATTCGCGGGAAACTCAAAGTTGTATAGTCCTCTTGGTGAGCCTGATGTTAGGTTGCAGTCTTCATTAATATCTGAAATACCATCGTTGTCATCATCTTGGTCAACATCAAACTGTAAATTATTACTGGCGTCTAGAAAGAAACGATTTCCATCAACAACACCATCCAAATCATTGTCAAGAGGATTACAATCCCTATCCATGGTATTATCCAAAACTGCCTGATCATTACCTAAATAACCCCTTACAAAACCTGTCACCGTACCATCAGTTGCAACCCCTGTTCCATCCAATGCGCCTGCACCATCGTCAACATGCCCGGCTTCAACCACATCATTGCAGCCATCGTTATCGGAATCTAAATCCAAACAATCTGAAGCACCATCACCATCAGTATCCTTGGTAATCACTACCCAATCATAGTTCCCTTGGAATTGGTTCGCTGCTCCATTGCTTTCATGAGTTATACGAACGGAAATGGCTTGACCTAACGCAGGGTCTCCGGCGTTAACTTCCCCGTTTACCACAAATTCGCTCCAAATGCTTGCTTTAGTTTCATAACTTTCAATAGTAAGTGTCCCATTGGTTATGGGTTGAAAATTATTGATATCACCATCATGATATCCGATTTCAATGATACTTCTACCATCATTTCTGAATGGGTTGCCAAAATCAGCGCCATCGCCTACGCGAATAGATAAATCATAATGTCCAATTTCGAATGTAGAATAGACCGTATTCAGGGTAATCGCACCATCTCCGTTAATAAAAGCGTAGGTCGCACCCTCGGCTGCTGCGGCATAATTTGAACCATCTATGTTCAACGGGTCTTCAATACCATAGCTTGAGGGGAAAGGACCTGCAGTGTATCTCCAATCAGCAATTGGGTCTGCGGGAAGGTTATCATTTTCCAATCCGAAGTTCGCGATAACGACTTCACATTCGTTGGAGTCAAGAATTCCGTCATTGTCGTCATCAAGGTCAACATCGTCATTATATGTGTCGGAATCAAAATCAAACACTTGCGTACAAACGTTTATCGTGTTGCTTAAAACGGCTTGAGTGAGTCCAGTATAGCCCGTACCTATGGGAATTACCGATCCATCTGGGTTAGTTCCCGAATTATCCAAAATACCTCCACCACCATCTGTATGTCCTGCTTCGGTTACATCGGGACAACCATCACCATCGATATCATCTTCAAAACAGTCCGCAATTCCGTTAGCGTTTCGGTCTCTTCTTATTTTTATGTTGTCATAATCTCCACCACCTTGGTCTAAAGCACCATTTGCGGTGTGTGTTATTTGTATCAAAATTCCTCTTCCCAAGGCAGGACTTGCTAAAGGAACACTTACAGTAAAGGAAAAATCAGTCCATATACCATTAAGCGTTTCATGAGCTTCTATCGTAAGATCTCCGATGGTTTGAAAAACCCCACCATTATCATAACCAACCTCTACGAAAGTCTGTCCATCATTACTGAAAAAACTATTTTCGATACCATCTCCAACTTCAAGACTTACCAAATAATCTCCTGGTTCGAACTCAGCTCCAGCCATATCCAAAGTAATGGTACCACTCCCATTGATAAAAGCGATACTAGTACCATCTGGAATTTGTAGATAATTGGACAAAGGAGGTGATTCGATACCGTACCCTAAATTTCCTGTTGCGTTAGATAAAACCCAATCGTCAATAGGTTGAGAGGCATTCGTTTCAAAGCTATTATTTGCGATTGGTACTTCACATTCAAAAATGTCTCTTATACCGTCATTATCGTCATCAATGTCCACATCGTCTAAAACAGTGTCTCCATCATTATCCAAAATCAAAGAACCTTCTTTGGCTGCGTCGAAAACATCATCGTAGTTTCCTGTGTATCCATCAACGCCATTTACTGTTCCATCAGGATTAATGGGTCCGTCAAGTTCACCATTATTATCTGCATCTGTATGGCCTGCTTCCAAAACATCATTTACCCCATCTGCATCAGAATCAATTTCTCGACAGTTTGGAATACCATCGCTATCGGAATCATATTGAAGCCTTACATTATCATAGTTACCTGCTTGTAGTCCTGTTCCCCCAGTATGCGAAATACGAATCAATATACCTTCTCCAATTGCGGGATTTCCAGCAGGCAAATCTATAACGACTTCAAAATCCGTCCATGTTCCAGGAGTTGTTTCTGTGGGACCATCAATTACCGTTTGTGCTATGGATGTGAAACTGGTGGCATCGTTACCATAACCAATTTCTATTACGGATTCATTATCGTTCCTAAAAACCGCTCCGCTGATACCGTCTCCAACTGCTACAGTTAAAATATAGCCACCTTCAGTAAAAACACCAATAGGATTAGTTAGTGTAATTTGTCCTGTCACACCAGGGTTGGTATTCATGAATAAAAATTGATTACCTTCTGCTGCAGCAACATAATTGTTTGCTGGCTGTATGTCATGATACCCATATGTATTGGCGCCAGAAAAAGTCCAATCATCGACTGCTAAATAATATGGGGGGCCAGCGGGAGACTCAAAACTGAAATTAGTTACGGTAATTTCACAATCGTAAAAATCCAAAATCCCATCATTGTCATCATCTAAATCGCAAGGGTCACCAATACCATCTCCATCGGTATCAACATTTACACCACCAACATCATAATTTGTCGGGCATAAGTCGGCTGCATCCAAAATGCCATCACCATCGGCATCTTGACCGAAAGCTACAGTGCTAGCAAAAAGAAAAAGGGCGAGTAGTTGAAGTGTTCTGGTGCGCATGGTAATTTTTGTAAGGCTAGGGGTTTTCTTTTTTTGGTAATACAAAAATCCATGTGAAGTTAAAGTGAAGTATTGTTAAATCCCCTCAAAATCGGTAAACGAACAGTTTTATGCGATGATTGTCAAGGCATTAAAAAAGGGTGCCCGTTGGGACACCCTTCTCATATTTTGAAAATATCGGTGAAAACTACTTTTTCCCGATTTGATAGTAGTGAAATCCTTTCTTTTCCATGCCCAAATTGGAATATTGATTTCTGCCATCAAAAATAACAGGTTCTTTTAGCTGCACCTTCAATTCTTCGAAATCAGGTGAACGGAATTCTTTCCATTCCGTCAACAATATCATGGCATCAGCATTTTTCAAGGTGTCGTATTTGGAAGTTAGATACGAAACGCCTTCCACATCCTTTAAATAAAAATGCTGTGCTTCTTCCATAGCTTTTGGGTCATACGCTTGTACTTTGGCACCGTGTTTCACCAATTCCTTGATAATATAAATGGCTGGAGCTTCCCGCATATCATCCGTCTCGGGTTTAAACGCCAATCCCCATAAAGCAAAGGTCTTTCCTGAAAGGTCCTCTCCAAAGTGTTCAATTACCTTTTTGGCGATGACAAACTTTTGGTCGTTGTTTACTTTTTCAACCGCATCTATTAGTCTAGGATGATAATCGTGCTCTTGCGCAGTCCGTTTCAAAGCCTTGACATCTTTTGGAAAACAAGACCCACCATATCCGCTTCCAGGATAGATAAAACTATAGCCAATACGGCTATCAGAACCGATGCCCACGCGTACTTTGTTCACATCAGCCCCAACTAACTCACAAATATTCGCCACTTCGTTCATAAACGAAATTTTGGTGGCCAACATCGCATTAGCAACATATTTGGTCATCTCAGCAGAACGAACATCCATTGAAATGATTCTGGTATTAGTTCTAAAGAAGGGGGCGTAAAGAGCTCTCATTTGCTCTTCAGCCTCAGGCGAAGATACACCAACTACCACGCGGTCAGGCTTCATGAAATCGCTGATGGCATCTCCCTCTTTTAAGAATTCCGGATTGGAAACTACTTCAAAAGGAATATCTACTCCTCGAATTTCCAAACGCTCTTTGATTTTGGCGGTTACCTTATCGGCTGTGCCAACAGGTACTGTAGACTTATCAACAATGATAAGCTCCTTTTCCATATGGTCTCCAATATCGGAAGCCACTTGAAGGACATATTGCAAATCTGCCGAACCATCTTCGCCCATGGGCGTGCCCACAGCGATAAAGGCAATGTTGCAGGTTTTTATACTGTCTTCAAGTTTAGTGCTAAAACGCAAAGTGTCATTGGCCACATTTCGCATGACCATAGGCTCTAGTCCTGGTTCGTATATAGGGATAATCCCATTTTTGAGATTTTCTATTTTTTTCTCGTCAATATCAACACAGGTCACCGTATTGCCCATTTCAGCAAAACAAGTTCCACTTACGAGCCCCACGTATCCTGTACCTATAACGGTTAATTTCATGCTTAACTACTTTAGTTTGATGTTTGCAAGCTGCAAAGTTCTTAAAATGTATTTTGATTTGATTCCATTTTCGTTCAACTCATTAGTTCAACGATGGATTACTTAACTTGGTATTTTTGATTGTCACTATTCTTAAACCATTCCACGAATTTTTGAACACCTTCAGTCAAATTGATTTTGGGAGCATATCCATAATCTTTGGCTAGTTCTGAAACATCTGCCCAAGTTCGAGAAACGTCACCAGGTTGATTGGCGACAAACTCTTTCTTTGCATTTTTCCCCAAAGCGGTTTCAATGGATTCCACGAAAGTCATCAAGGATTCCGGTTTTCCTCTACCTAAATTGTAGACGTTATGTCTGACCTTGCTTTTTTTGACAAAGCCTTTTTCAACTATTCGACACAAGCCATCAATGATGTCATCTATGTAGGTGAAATCTCTAGATTGGTCTCCATGATTATAAATTTGAATGGTTTCATCTTCTACGATGGCTTTGGCAAATTTGAAATACGCCATATCAGGTCTTCCATAGGGTCCGTAAACCGTAAAGAAACGTAATCCGGTTATAGACAGTTTATGCAAATGGGCATACGCATGCGCCATAAGCTCATTACTTTTTTTGGTAGCGGCATACAAACTTATAGGGGAGTCGGTTTTTGCATCTACTAGAAACGGAACTTCCGAAGCATTTCCGTAAATGCTTGAACTACTGGCATAAATGAGGTGCTCCACGTTGTATTTTCTAGCAGCTTCCAAAACATTGAAATACCCTTGAACGTTTGCACTTATATATTCTTGTGGGTTTTCAATACTGTAGCGGACCCCGGCTTGAGCCGCTAAATGAACAATGTTGTTGGGTTTAAATTCTTTTACTATACCTTCAAGTTCGGTATAGTCAACGATATCTGCTTTTCTGAAAGTGAATTTTGGATATTTTGTTGAGATTTGTGAAGCAGAATTTTGGGCTGAGGATACTCCAAGCTCCTTGAGTCTACCGTACTTCAGTTCTATATCATAATAAGCATTGAGATTGTCAATACCCATCATCTCGAACCCTTCTTCCAATAGCTTTTTAGAAAGATGGTAGCCAATAAAACCCGCTGCACCGGTAACCAATATTTTCATTACGCTGGATTTCGGATGCAAAACTACACATGTTTCTTGGAATGCTTCAATAGAAAAGAAAAAAGGCCACAATTGGCCTTTTCTTTAGTTTCTTACCATGAGCCTGATGGCCTTGGGTTTGTTCTGGGTAAAGTCAACCTTCACGTAATACATTCCATTTCTTAATGTCCCGATGGGTAGGGTATAGGTGCCTTTGGCATCATCGTAAACATCGTTTGGATTAAACGTAAATATCAGTCTCCCTGTAGCATCAAATATTCCGAACTTGACCAAAGTATCGCCATCTGGCATGGTCACATACAAATCAGCCCAAGTTGATGCAGGATTTGGTGCAGCGGTGATGATGGCCTCCGTTGTTGTAGGAACATTTGGAGGAAGTACTTCTACAATGACTTCAGTGATTCCTGTTTCGCCTTGTTCGTCTGCCACTTGAAGGGTAACCGTATAATTTCCAGCTTCAGTGTATTCAAAAGAAGTTTGAACTGAATTGGCCGTACTGCTTTCAGCATCTCCAAACGCCCAGTTATAGGTACTAATTCCGTTATCATCGGTAGAACTAGAACCATTAAAGTTAACGGTTAATGGAGCTTCACCACGAATGGGGTCCGCTTGAATTACGGCGGTTGGCGATTCGTTCAAAGGTCCGTTTACGGTGATTTGAACGGTTTCGGAATCCATCGCACCTTCGTTATCGGTGACGGTCAAACTTGCCGTAAAGATGCCGGTCTGCTGATATGTATGTACTGGATTGGCTTCAGAGGAGCTGTTTCCATCACCAAAATCCCATGTATAAATGGTTATTGAACCATCGGTGTCATTTGATTGGTCTCCAGTAAACGATACTTGCAATGGAACACTACCTTCGGCAATATTGGTTATAATTACAGCAGTTGGAGGTTGGTTCACGGAACTGGTAACTGTAATTTCAAGGGTTTCCATATCATTTAGGCCTTCAGCATCGGTAACCGTTAATGAAGCTGTAAATATACCTGTGCTTAGGTAGGTATGGGCAGGGTTTGTTTCCGTGGAACTATTCCCATCACCAAAATCCCAATTGTAGCTTACTATTTCCAAGTCATCAGTAGAATTTTCTCCTTTGAAAGAGACCAACAATGGCGCGATACCCGTATTAACATCTGATGTAACTACTGCCCTAGGTGGTTGGTTATCAAGCTCATTTACGTTGATTTCTATAGTGTCGGAGCTGTCGAGTCCTTCCGCGTCCATTACTGTAAGGGTCGCCGTAAAAGTCCCCAATTGCGTATAAGTATGCGTTGGATTCGCCTCAGTACTTGTATTGCCATCATCAAAATCCCAGAAATAAGAAACAATAGCATTATCGTCGCTAGAACCACTTGAATCGAAGCTTACCTCTAGGGGTATATTACCTGAAATTGGCGTGGCGTCCACAATAGCGATAGGCGGTTGGTTGGGCGCTGTCACTGAAATTACGATTTCATCGGTATCCTCAGCACCCTCACTATCTGTTACCGTAAGTATTGCGGTATATTCTCCCGGTAAATTATAGGTATGAGAAGGGTTGGCGATATTTGCTGAATTTGTATCTCCAAAATCCCAAGCGTACGAAACAATAGAAATATCGTCTGTAGAACCACTACCGTTAAACGATACATTTAATGGTGCGTCTCCAGTTTCTGGGGTTGCATTGGCCACCGCAACAGGTGGTTGGTTGGGACCAACATAAAGAATCAACTGGGCACTACAACCTGAGCTTGATGCGAATGTATATGTCCCAGCATCCGCTAATTCTGCGTTAGACAGAATAAAGTCTGCTGAGTTTAACGCTTTATTGTTGCCGTTTGGTCCTGACAAAGTAAAGGCTAGTGGCAAACTATTATAGGTATCTGGCGAAACACTTAAAGTAATATTATCACCCTCATTTATGCGGACAAAGTTAGCTCCAACAATGGTTGCTCCGCTGCTATTTATTTCATATTCACTCTGTAAATCTAAATCACCACAGTCCACTGTGTTAATGGTAAGTTCGAAATCGAAAGTACATCCGTTGAAAGCGGTGAACGTATATGTTCCTGAATCTCCGGTATCTAAATCTGTTAGATTTAAATTTGATGTGTTTAATGTTTTTGAGTTTCCATTGGTTGCTGTACTGGAAACCTCAAACATGGTTCCCAACGGATTTACACCTAGTATTACGTTGTTTCCTTCATCAACAGAAAGCGATGTTACCCCTTCAATAAAACTACCTTCACCGTTGATTTGATAGCGTGGTTCAAATCCAAAAGCACCGCAATCCACGACTGTATTTACAATTACCTCAAGCGTGGTAGAGCATCCGCCAGCGGTTGTAAATGTGTATATTCCTGCATCATCTTCAATAATATTAATCAAAATCAGGTCATCACTTCCATTGGGCTTAGAATTACCATTAGATGAAGTAGAAGTAATACTGTAAAGTGTTCCATCAGGAATTATACTCAATGTTAAGTCGTCACCGGAATCTACTGTGACAGAGGATTGTCCGGTTACCGAACTCCCACCATTGACGCGATATTCCGTTTCTAATCCTAAAGTACCACAACTGACATCTTGGATTATTATGTTGAGGGGCTCTGAACATCCTTGATCCGTCATAATTGTGTAAAGTCCTTGATGCAAGAAGGGGTCTACACTGGAAATTAAATAATTGTTTCCTACAACAGTGCCATTTGGCAATTTCACGGAGATGGTTGGTGGATTCTCGGGTTGTGCACTTAAACGGAGTTGATCCCCTGCGGTTAGAGTAATTTCATTTAATCCACATGGGATAGTACTTGCTGGATTTCCGCACCATACTCCATTGATTTGATATTCTGTAATAATTTGAATATCTCCCGGATCACATGAGTCTAATACCTCCAACTCAATTGGAGTAGGGCACCCGTCAGAAGTAGTCAGCACATAAATTCCTGCATCATTTAGGTCAACCAAACCATCGTCAGTTGGGTCTAAAAGCCCTGTATCAATTTGATATGCACCTTCTCCGTTTAGCTCAGTATCCGAGTCAAAAGTCGGGCCATCCGTTTCTTGAGTAGTGATGAAATACTGACCTGAGTAGTCCTTTGCTCTAATAAACACTTCATCACCAGCATTTACTGTAAATCGATTGTTCTGTCCAGTTATCCAACTACTGCCGTTAATTTTGTATTCAAAGGCAATTTCGTTTCCATCACATTCGGGTACATTGGGATTGTTTTGGTTTACGCCTAACTGATACAAACCAAACACTTCTTCTGGACCTAATGCTACATTGAAAATTTGTAGTTCATCAATTTTCCCATCTATCTCATCTGTAACGCCACTGCTATTTCCATAAGGTTGTACGGGCATAGTTCTAATATCGTGAAATCCAGAAACTGTAAACTTACTATAGTCCGTTGCGTCATCAGTCAATGTTATGCTCCCTGTTATGGGTTGCTCACTGATTTTGACCCCGTTTGCATAAAGCTTTGCAAATGCCCCGTCATATGTCGCTACAATATGATTCCATCCTTCAAGAGGTGCGTAACCTGAATAACAATTCACGTAGCCGTCTGAAGTTCTAAATGACCATTTGTAAAGCGTATTGTGGAAACCAAAGAAAATATCTGGATAATTATGGGAAAAGATACTTACATTGGCGACCTTGTTACCGTTTTGGGAAACTCTACCTTCTTCGTCGCGCCATACCCATGCACTCATAGTAACTTGGTCCTGTATGGTTTCAAAAGAAGTGTCGTAATCAATATCGATTATGGAGTTACTGTTGAACTCTAACCCATCGAACTCGATTGCATTATCAAACAATCCACTAACAAACTGATGATCATCAGCTGTTGTGGGTGTACCGTCATCCAATCGTTCTATGATGGTACCATTATTATTATTTCCAGAACTATCCGCTATAGCCGTTCCTGAAGATTCATTGAACTTGAAATCCAATACAAGATTGGGATTAGTAGTTAGTGGAACAACATCTCCAATTTTCAACGTGCTTGCTATACTTGGAACACCATTGCTATCCAATGCAAACAACATATAATACCCAGGAGGTAGTAAGTTCCGGTCAGGAATGCTTAACAAATGGTTCGTTCCTGTTGAGGTAGTTAGAGGGATTCGACGTTGTTCATTATTTGTACTATGTGTAGCTGCCGAAAAACGAATCAACGCAAATTCTGAAACCGCAACATTAGTGGTCACCGTTAGTTGTGTGTTGTAATCTACCAGAGTATCACCGTATGGTCCAAGTCCTGGCGTGGTAGAAGTGACATTTGTAATCTGGGGTCGTGTAGCCAAGTTGCCTGTGCCATCATACAGATAGGGTGGGCTGTATATCTCAGCATTAAGATGATTCTCGCAGCTTGGTGTGGTGTTACACAAGCCACCTCCTCCTACAAAAACTCGGCCATCAACCATCAATATGGCTACACTATGGTAAGTTCTCGCCTCTTGCATAGCGGCAACTGTTCTCCATGTATTGGTATCTGGATTAAAAATCTCGGCACCTAAAACAGCAGTGTCATCCGTAAAAACAGCCGCTTTACCTAAACCACCTGTAATTAGAACCTCTCCGTTGGGCAATACTGTGCTATTGTGCATGGTTCGAGCATTGTCCATATTTCCTGTAAAGGTCACTGAAGGCGTCTGACCATAATTCACGCCATTCAAATCAATAACAAAAGAGTTATCCCATGCAGGATCGGTACCCAAGGCATCAGGCCCGTATTCGGGAGCACCTCCCGTCTTCAAAATTTTTCCAATGTCAAACATCACCGTATTCCCCTTCATGGAATAGGCATCCGTTACTCCGGCTCCTGTGTCTTCGCGAATTCCAGCGTCTAGAATTTCCCCGCCTGGTGCATCTGGGTCTATCCAGTGCATCATTTCCCCTGGTCCGGCATGAAACACTTTTCCATTAGGTGCGGGCCATAACCATACATGGTTGTCAATGCGATAGAGACCCTGAGATTCTTGAGCTAAATCATTATTGGTATATAAATCTTCTCCGGTTATGTTTGGAAGAACAAACCAACCTGTGGTGGGAGACCAAAGTTCTGCATCTTTTCCACCATTTCGAAGAGGATTATTTGGATTATTGTTATTGTAGTCGTTCCAAGAGCCTCCAACCGTGAAGACTGACCCGTTGGAAAGTGTAACATTTCCTTGATATCCTCTGGGAATGTTCATTGCTGACGCAACAGTCCATAATCCGGTTTGAGGGTCAAAAATACTAGTTCGTTCACTACTAGTTCCACCGGCGGAAAGAATTCTTCCGTCTGGTAGGTTGTTTATTCCAGGACAGAACATATCGTGGTCGGTGTTGATAGTAAATTCTCCACCATCTACACCGCCTTGTCCTCCTGTTCCCCCAAAAGGGTCAAAATATTGTGAAAATGTTGCTCCATCGCCTACCTCGGTAAAGGAAGTGCGAAATTGTGAGGACCATGTTAATAATCTACCATCTGGAAGGTTCGCCACGGCGACCGGAACAATGCCAAATTCTATAGGGTCGCTCCATGTACCGTTTACATTATTTTGACCTATCAAGGGGAAGGATAGGATAAGGAGCGTTGTTAAAGTAAGAAAATACCTTTTTTTCATAGCTTCAAAAGTGTGTTCTCATTGGGGTTTAACCTTTGCGAAAATACACCAGGAAAAAAAGCCTTCAATAGAGAAACGTTCAAGTACATGTTTTTACGTTGAAAAACAAGCTATTGAAGCAATATTTGAGGCAACCTAAAAAATTATAGAAAAAATAGAACTCTTTGGTACTTCTAGACGCCCCTGGAGAAGAGTATCGTAGTGAGTGTTTTAAAGATGATTCTCACATCCAGCACTACTGATTTGTTCTTGATGTAGTATAAATCATATTCCAACTTCCGAATGCTGTCATCCAAGTTTTGTCCATATTTGAATTTCACTTGCGCCCAACCCGTAATTCCCGGCTTTACCAGATGACGTACATCATAAAATGGGGTAAGTTCATTTAACTTTTCTACAAAAACTTTCCGTTCAGGACGGGGACCAATAAAAATCATATCACCTCTGATAACCGAGAGAATTTGAGGTAGCTCGTCAATTCTGAACTTCCGCAGTATTTTTCCAAACTTGGTGATTCTCGCATCGTTTTTTACAGCCATCTGCGCGCCTGATTTCTCTGCATTTACCACCATGGAGCGGAACTTAAAAATCTTATACTCTTTGCCGTACTTACCTACCCTAAGTTGTGTATAAAACAAAGGTCCCGGGTGAAACGCGAAGTTTAATAGGGATACGAATGTAACCACTAAAAGAAATACCAATCCTGTGAGTAAGGAGAGCAAATAGTTGAATGCAAATGTGGTAATACTTTGTATGTATCGAATCTTTCGATTTTTCAATTGCAAAACTTCATAAAGACTGTCGTTGTGGGATTTAATGGGCAATGCCTCGTATACATTTTCGTAGAAAGAAGTGTACGTGATGATTTCCTTGCCACCTAAAAGGGACTGTACCATCAGATTCTCCATTTCCTTGGAAAAATGGTTGTAGTTCCGAGTATTGATAATCCAAGTGTCGATGTTTTTGCGATTGAGCGCCTCTAAATCCTCAAAAGAAGGCGTGTCCTCATTCATATATGTCGAAACTACATTATAATACGTATCGAAGTCATCACCGTTGAATGAATTGATATATTCATCTAAAGTATCTTTAGTTGTCATATCATATATATATAATACATTTTTTGAAGTGGGGACAAATTTGAACACATAATCAAAAAGCAATCGCCACAAAACTAGTTGTATTGGGAAAAAAGCGACAAAAACGATTAAATGCAACCGCCAATATGCGAAGTCAAATACCAAGGTGGTAATGGCAATCTGCAATACCGTAAATAATGATGCAATTGAAAATACTCGCATCACCGAATTGGTAAGGGACTTGGGATTTTTTTCTAGATTGTAGATGTCCAGCACATAGGCAATGGTGAAATAATTTACGACGCCAATGCTAAAAATCGCAATTTGTATGTAAAAATTATCTTCATCCAGATAATCTATAGCTCTCAGAACGAAATTTTTCAGGGAGAAAAACAAAATGAGAAGGTCTCCCAATAATAGGATAGACTTCCTTTCTACAGTATTTATAATGTTTTTACCGGCCATGGACTTTTTTGTCTATGTCTACAACGAGCTTTTACAAGTGCAAGTATAGTCCCTTTATTTTTATTCCAAATTTTCATTGAAAAAACGGGTTAACCTCATTTTTTAATTCAAACATCCGATTTTTTCAGGTCTTTACCGAAAAGTAGATTCTTTTAAACCTTGGCACCTATCAATTGTCCTACTTTTGAGACTGCAACCTCAATTTTTATGCAGAAGCAAAAATTATTTAGCGAAAAACTGTTCCCCCTCGGTTTGATGTTCTTAATTGACGTGCTGCTTACCGGAATGTCCTTTATCTTATCGTATGTGCTGTGTTCAATGATTGTCCCAGACATCATCAATCACCGTATGTTGATACAATTACCTGTGGTGGTGGCTTTAACCTCTTTGATTTTCCTTTCCATAGGAATTTACAAAGGAGTGGTGAAGTATGACCGCATACGAGAAGTGTACAGTATTTTCAATGCCATTTGTCTGGCCAATATCTTGACTATCATTTTGGTGGTGATTAATGGTAAACTTATCATGGAAGAGGATTTTATGGTTCCTCTTTCCATTATTATAGTGCATAGTATACTGAGTTTCTCAGCCTTAGTGGCTTCGCGCTTCCTATATAAGCGTTTGATAATTGCACTGAAGAAAAAATTACGTCCGACAGCGAAGGTTTTGTTTGTCCACGATTTTGAATCGCAAACAGAAGCGCTCGATACATACATGGAGGCATTTAAAGAAAAGGAGTATTCCAACGTCTTCCAAAACAATATCAACGAGAAGAACCAAAAAAAAAAGCTATCTGAAACCAATTTAAAAGAATTGGGTATTCAGCAGGTTTATTTTAATATTCGACCTCACGAAACTGAAAAGCTTTGGGCGACAGTGCCTAACTTTCTTCATTTGAATAAATCGCTCCATCTTGTATTTCAAAATGATAAAGCGAAAACTTCAACAACAAACAATGAAGATTTTGTTTTCACACCTTTAAGAAAAGAATATCTTTTTCCAAATATGTTGGACGCGTCTTCTGTAAAGAAAGACTTTATATCCAATTACAAGAATAAAACCGTTCTTATCACCGGAGCAGGAGGACTTATTGGTCGCGAGTTGGTAAAACAGCTAGTAGCTTTTAGCACCCAAACCCAAATTATTTTGGTAGACAATTCCGAAGCTGCGCTTAGAGGAACAATGGCGATTATCGATGACGATTCAAAGCAAAATGTTGTTCCAAAGCTAACAGACGTTAAAGAAAGGGATTCACTCAAAAAGATTTTCAAAGAATATACTCCTAAAGTGGTAATTCATGCCGCCGGGAATAATTTTGATGAATTTTTTGAGGATAATTTCAACAAGGCTGTAAAACATAACGTTATGGCCACCAAAATTATCGCTGACCTTGCGTTGGACTTTAACGTAGAACGTTTTGTTTTCTGTTCCCATGCAGAAGCCATAATGCCTTCAACGAATTTACACGTTGGAAAACGCCTCTCGGAATTATATATCAATAGTTTGAATGGTATCAGCAAGAAGAAGCATACTGAGTTTCGTGCATTACGCATGGATAGGGTTTTTGCTGATGAAACCTCGGTACAGCAGTGGTCTTTTATTAAAGGCAAAGACCAGCGGCCAACAGACGTTAAAGAATTGATTGTAACCAAAACAGATACGGCGCATCTTCTTTTGGCTTTGGGAGCGAAGAATATGGTGGACAGTAAGGCCGTATATTTTACACCCAAAATAGGTGTAAGCGTAGCAAAAAGTGTTTTGAGTTCTCTAAAAAACCACTGGTCAAGGATAGGAAGTCAATCAATGATTGAAGCTAATACTGGTTCCACAGACAATGTTTCGGATTACGAAGATTTTGTCAAATGTAAGTCGATGACGCTATCTCAAGCCTTAAAAACGGAAGAAGAAACGCTCAACCTGTGCAAAGAAGAATTAAAGCAGAAAATAGAAAGTATTTGCTTGAATCAATTGTTCAACGAGGAGGATTTCACACCTGTTTTTGAACTCATTCACTCCTTTGGTGAGGGGCATTGGGAGAATCTTCATACATTGTACGTACAAAAAGCGCCCTTTCGCAAAATCATCAAATTACAAACCTCAAACTCAAATTAATCGTTTTTTACCCCTTTTTAGCATGAAGAACCATATGAAAAAGTGCTTAGTTGCGGTATTGACCATCGCCTTCTTAGCGTCATGTGCATCAAAACAAGACGTTGTTTATTTTCAAGATGCTTCCAATTTCGAAACCATCGTCAGCGATGACATTTATGCGTACAAATTCAAGGTGGATGATGTAGTAAGCATACATGATTCTTCATAGGAACAGCAAGACAGTATTCCATACAACCAAATTAAAGGAGCGGAAGAAGGCGGTATCCGTCCAGAACAAGTAGACTATATTATTGACAAAGATGGAAATATTGATTTTCCTGTTTTAGGGGCTATCAAAATTGAAGGCTTTTCTCCAGAGGAAACCAAAAACCTCCTGAAAGATAGGTTGACTGATTATCTCAAAGACCCTATTATCAATATCCGATTGAAAAACTTTACGGTGACTGTTTTGGGTGAAGTCAATAGACCTGGGACTTATCCAGTGAATGGAGAGCAAATTACCATTTTGGAAGCTATCGGGCTTGCCAACGATTTGACTATCAAAGGAAAAAGAGAAAATGTTTTGGTGATTCGTGATTTCAATGGCACAAAAGTATACAACAGAATTGATTTGACTTCAAAGCAAGCTTTGAATTCACCCGTATATTACCTAACGCAGAATGATGTGGTCTACATTGAGCCCAACCAATCTGCGATTACCTCTTCCGCATTGGATAACAGAGCTACCATAGCCGTTTCCATTGCTTCGGTACTGATTACTTCCACAGTACTTATTTTGACTCGAAACTAGAATCAGAAGGACATACAATCATGAGCAAAACTTGGTCTGGTAACTCCAACGAAACCGATTTTAAGGACATTCTTTTTTCTTACCTGAAATATTGGTATTGGTTTGTAGTATCTGTAGTAATGTTCTTCATTTTTGCTTATCTCTACAACAGGTATGCAACACCGAAGTATGAAATGAAAGCCAAAATCCAGGTTTTGGAAGAGAAAGGAGCTTCTCCAGAGCTCGCAGTATTTAAAGATTTAGACTTTTTGGCTGGAAAATCAGGAGAAGTTCAGGACGAAATTGAGATTTTGAATTCCAGGACGAACTTCATCGAAGTGGTGCGTAACATGAAAAGCAACGTAGTGCTGACTGAACTTGGAGACATCAAGGACAGCGAAATCTATGGCCCTAGTCCGATAAAAGTGAATTTCTTGGCGCCTGATACGGTGATTTATCAGTCAAGCTTTAGTTGTTTTCTAAAGTTGGATTCCAAATCAAGCTTTAAGTTCAAGATTGAAGAAAATGATAAGTTCGAGACCAAGGCTTTCGGAAAAAATATCACTACGGCCATTGGAGATCTTATTATTACCCCAGATTTAGACGTCTACCCAAGTTACCGAAATGCCATTATTAGAATTAGTGTAAGGCCCATCGCTGATGTCGCTTTGGGATATAAAGGCTTGGTGAAAATCAGTACGGACGATGAGTACAGTAAAATTATCAACCTAAGCGTAGAACATCCGAATAAACAAAAAGGAATAGATATCTTGAATGGCTTGATACGCGTGTACAACCAGAATGCAATTGACGATAAGAAAGCCATTGCAGACCGGACGTTTTCCTTTATCAATGAAAGGATTGCCGATATCTATACCAACTTATCCAGCGTAGATCAATCAGCCGAAGAATTTAAAACGGATAGAGGATTGGCTGATATTCGGAGTCAAGCTAGTATTAATTTGAATGTCGGTGCGGAAAACCAACAACAACTGGAAAATGCTAGGAATCAATTAAATATTGCTTCATCTATGCGGGATTTGGTAGACACGCAATCCCGGAATGACCAGACGTTACCCTCAAACATTGGTTTGTCTGACCCATCCATTGCGAATACAACGGCAAAGTATAACCAGTTGATTCAAGAAAGACAACGGTTGCTGAAGAGTTCCAATGAAAAGAATCCAATGATTGTAAGCCTGGATGAACAGTTAAATGGCTTAAAAAACAGCTTGCGTTCCAGTTTGAACACGATGTCAAACAACTTGTCCCTGACCGTGAATAGTTTGAGCAGCCAACAGTCTAGGATTAACAGCCGAATTTATTCCGCGCCGCGCAATGAAAGGGCACTTCGCGATATTACGCGGAAACAAGAAACTACAGAATCGTTATACCTCTTTCTATTACAAAGACGAGAAGAATCTCAGGTGGCTCTGGCGTCAACCGCGCCTAAATCCAAAGTTATTGATAGTGGTTATTTAAATGATGACCAGCCTGTCTCTCCAAACAAATTAAAGGTCTACCTAGCGTCATTGATATTAGGCTTTTTATTGCCTTTTGGGACCCTTTACGGATATAAAATGGTGGATAACAAAATCCACAGTAAATCCGAATTAGAAAAAGAAGTTTTGGATTATCCGGTCTTGGCTGAGTTACCCAGATTGAACAAAGCAGATAAAAAGTTTATTGACGATAACGACAGGTCTGTTCTTGCAGAATCCCTTAGGATACTGCGAACCAACTTGGATTATCTTATCAAATCCAAAAAAGGAGTAGAGAAAAACAATGTAGTGTTGGTCACTTCCAGTGTTTCTGGAGAAGGAAAAACCTTCGTATCTACCAACCTTTCAATGATTTTCGCTTCGACTAACAAAAAAGTACTCTTGATTGGAGCAGATATTCGAAATCCGAAAATCTATACCTTCTTTACGGATAAAAATGTAGACCATCTCGGACGTTCCGCTAAAAAGAAAAGTATTGGTCTTTCTGAGTACTTAATGGACAAGGACGTAACCGTCAAGGAGTTGATTCAACCTATGTTGGTTTACAACAATACCATCGACGTTATTTATTCTGGTAAGATTTTACCCAATCCCTCCGAGCTTTTGATGAGCGATAGGATGAAAGACCTCCTAGCAGAAGTAGCCGATGAATACGACTATGTCATCGTGGACAGTGCTCCATTAATGCTTGTAACCGATACTTTATTGATTAGCCCTTATGTAAATCATACGATTTATGTCACACGAGCTGGGGTTACCGAAACCAAAGTAGTTGATTTCCCAATCAGTCTCCAGAAAGAAGGAAAGCTCAATGGATTGTCTTTCGTAGTGAACGATGTCAAGGAAGGAAATCTTGGCTACGGAGGCAAATATGGCTATGGTTACGGAATTAGTAAGAAAAAATGGTGGCAATTCTAGTCTAACACGGACTAATCTTTCTCCTCTTCCAAGGTATGTTTAGGTTTCATCGATGAAATGCACACTTCATCGAATTGTATGATGGGGCGTATCCAACGGATGGTCCCAATCGCTACTTTCGTTCCAATAATATTCCCCCAACCCCAAATCCTACATTTTTCTAAAAAATTAAGGAATGAAGTTAGAAAACTTCCGCAGCATTTGTTGGCTGCTGCTGGGTAGGACGTGTAGTGTTTTTGGGCAAAATGAAAGTACGAATGGGCGTTGGAGTGACCCTGTCCCGTTCGGTATTGTGCCCGTAGCAGTGGCGAATCTTCCCGACGGACGATTAATTTGTTGGTCTTCACAATTTCGGAATACCTTTATTAGTAATGGCGATGGCGCTACGTTCACTGAGTTATTTGACCCCTTTGTGGGTACAGATGGTCAAGCGCTTGGGGAATTTACGTCAAATACCGACCACGATATGTTCTGCCCTGGGATTAATAACCTAGCGGACGGTCGTATCCTTGCTGCCGGAGGAACCAGTAGCGAGCGTACCAGTATTTATGACTGGCGTACCGGAGTTTGGAGTGTTGCTGACGAAATGAATATTCCTAGAGGGTATCAAGGAAATGTCACCCTTTCGAACGGCTCGGTTTTTACAGTCGGAGGTTCTTGGAGTGGTGGTGCTTGGACCAATCGGGATGCCGAGATATGGACCAGTACATCAGGTTGGCAATTGCTTCCTGGAATCAAGGGCGATGACTTCTACACCTTTAATGACCTTTTAGGAGATTCTCAAAGTCCTCTATACCGTGCAGATAATCATATTTGGTTGTGGCCAGCACCGGACGGAAACCTTTTCCATGCAGGACCAAGCCAACAAATGCACTGGATAAATACTTCCGGTAATGGTACAATGATTGCCGCAGGACCTCGCGGAAACGATAGCTTTTCGATGAAAGGCACAACGGTAATGTTCGATACAGGAAAGATTCTCAAGGTCGGAGGGGCTGTGTCCTATGATGATGGCGACCCTGCGAACAATACCAGTTTTGTTATTGATATCAATAGCGGATACGGAAGCAATCCTACGGTTACCGCTACGAGCAACACCTTAACTTTTGCCCGAACCATGCACAACAGCACTGTATTGCCAAACGGACAAGTTTTGGTAACAGGTGGTTTAAGTGACGCATCCTTATTTACTGATACGGGCGCAAGGCTCACCGCTGAACTGTATGACCCAACGACCAACTCATGGACCGCGGTTGCGGGAATGCAAACACCAAGAACTTATCATAGCGTCGCTATTTTGATGGTGGACGGTCGGGTTTTTGTTGGCGGTGGTGGTCTTTGTGATTCAACTCCGGGCTGTGTGAATCACTTTGACGCAGAGATTTACAGTCCACCGTACTTATTTGATTCGGGGGGTAATCTGGCTCTGCGTCCGGTGTTTAGTTCTCCTTTCTTTGCAAACTATATCACTTCCATTCCAGTGACTGGAAGCACGAGTATTCAATCCTTTAGTTTGGTGCGTTTTTCGGCAGCTACACATAGTACAAATAATGAACAACGAAGAATTCCCGTTTCATTCAATTCTTCAGGACAATCTTACACGGTAAACATTCCTAACCGCAATTTACTTCCGCCTGGATATTACATGTTGTTCGCGATGGACAACAATGGTGTTCCATCCATAGCTGAAACCATTCAAATTGGGCAAGGACTTCAAGATCCACAAAATAATGACCTTTTAGTACAGCTGGATTTTGAAGAAAATTCAGGAATTACCGTTTCCGATAGTGCTGGAAGTAATGACTTCACCATAGCTGAAAGAAATGATAATGGAGCATCCGTGACCGCTAATGACCATCAATGGAATGCCTCTGGTGTTTTTGGTGATGCCCTAGAACTTGATGGAAAATTCCATACTTCCAACACACTTTTGGAACTTCCCTACAACAATGATATCGCTCAATTAGAAGATGCGGTTACGGTCACGGCTTGGGTCTGGCGTGACGCTGGCAGTATTGTTACCCAAACGGGTAGGCCTGCCAATGTTGCGGTGTTTGCCCATAATTATCCTGCAATTTTTGCTGGGTTTCACAATTCTCTTTTAAAGTGGTCTTTTGGAACTACTGATGGGTTTGTCGATTGTTATGCTGGACATGCTCCATTGAATCAATGGATGCACATTGCGGTGACATACGATGGCCGAGATGCTAAATTGTATTCCAATGGTATTGAGATTTGTAGCAAGCCGATACGCGGCAAAATCAGATTACGAAATGATAGTTCACCAAACAGTCGTTTCACTATTTCCGGTTTTTACGAACATCGCACCAACTTGCCTGTTGTGCCCTATGGTAACCGAAGTGGCATTACAGATGAGGTAGATGGCAGAATTGATGACTTTAGGATTTATAAAAAAGCGCTTTCCGCTACAGAAATCCAATCCATTTATAATTTAGGACTCATAGCGAATGTTCCTGGAATTTCGGATTGCTCCACACAAAGGATTGTGCCAGAATATAAAATTGGTCCAAACGGGCAGTGGAGAGATGGGAATGTTATTGAAGCTTTGGAGGGTAGTCAGGTATTTATTCGCGCTAAAAACTATTCAGGAGAATATTTTATTACCACGCCACAATACGATGGGCCTACATTTTCTTCAGTAAATAGTACAAGTCGTTTGACGTCTGAAGGGGCGTATCAAATTGACACTTACGTCTATCACTTCAATAATCCCGAACGAAATGATGGTTTAATTGACCGTTCCAATGTCGGGCAGTTTGCTTTGACTACAACTGGGGGTTGTTCCACCGTAATTGATTTACGACTAGAAATCTCCAACGAGAATTGTGAAACCGAAATTATTCCAGAGTATCGCCTAAATGGGGTTTGGCAAAGTGGTCAAAATGACCTTACCGTGGAAGTTGGGACTGAAGTGGTATTGAGCATGCTACCTAATACGATTTCGGTAGAAATTGAATTACCTAACGGTCAAACGGTAGGTGATAATTTTAGTTTGGGACAAGTTACTGCCGCCGATAGTGGCACTTATAAATTGATTTCCGAAGAAGGGTGCATTGATTTTATCAATTTAACGGTCAATGACCCGAATGGAAACCAGCCTCCTGTTGCGAACGCTACGGGCAGCCCGTTGTCGGGCACGTTCCCGTTGTTGGTGAACTTCAACGGCAGTGGTTCTACGGACGATGTGGGCATCAGCAGCTACAGTTGGGACTTTGGTGACGGCAACGGAAGCTCGAGTACTTCTCCCTCGCACACCTATACGGCAGCGGGCAGCTACACGGCGACCTTGACGGTAACGGATGCGGAGGGCCTTTCGGACAGTGACACGGTAACCATAACGGTTACGGGCGGTTCCGGTGGCGGTTGTGACCCCTTGACAGCACCATGGGCCTCACAGGACATCGGCGGAGTGGGCCAAGCGGGCAGTTCCTGCTATGACGCTTCCACGGGAATATATGAGATAGAAGGTTCCGGTTCGGACATCTGGGGCACCTCGGACGAGTTCCACTATGCCTACCGTATCCTAGAGGGCGACGGGGAAATAGTGGCGCGGGTACTTTCGATGGAATCAACGGATGCTTGGGCGAAGGCTGGAGTGATGTTCCGTTCGGATTTGGGCGCAGGCTCCGCGATGGCATTGTTGTCGATGCACCCGAACCCTAGGGGACAAGGTCCTTCACATAGTTTGCAGCACCGTTCGACCACGAACGGTACGATGAGCTCCTCCGGGAACAACATCGGTCCGGTGGCCTCGAGCTTCCCACGCTACCTTCGATTGGTGCGAAGTGGTGATGAGATAAGCGCGTACACTTCTTCCACGAACGGGAACTGGGCGTTGTTGGGTAGCCGCACGATACAGATGCCGAACACGATATACGTTGGCCTAGCGGTAACCTCTCACGACGACGGCACCTTGAACCTATCGGAGTTCGATTCGGTAACGGTGCAAGGGGACAGTGGCGGCGGACCAGTGAACCAGCCCCCAGTTGCGAGTGCAACGGGCAGCCCGTTGTCGGGCACGTTCCCGTTGTTGGTGAACTTCAACGGCAGTGGTTCTACGGACGATGTGGGCATCAGCAGCTACAGTTGGGACTTTGGTGACGGCAACGGAAGCTCGAGTACTTCTCCCTCGCACACCTATACGGCAGCGGGCAGCTACACGGCGACCTTGACGGTAACGGATGCGGAGGGCCTTTCGGACAGTGACACGGTAACCATAACGGTTACGGGCGGTTCCGGTGGCGGTTGTGACCCCTTGACAGCACCATGGGCCTCACAGGACATCGGCGGAGTGGGCCAAGCGGGCAGTTCCTGCTATGACGCTTCCACGGGAATATATGAGATAGAAGGTTCCGGTTCGGACATCTGGGGCACCTCGGACGAGTTCCACTATGCCTACCGTATCCTAGAGGGCGACGGGGAAATAGTGGCGCGGGTACTTTCGATGGAATCAACGGATGCTTGGGCGAAGGCTGGAGTGATGTTCCGTTCGGATTTGGGCGCAGGCTCCGCGATGGCATTGTTGTCGATGCACCCGAACCCTAGGGGACAAGGTCCTTCACATAGTTTGCAGCACCGTTCGACCACGAACGGTACGATGAGCTCCTCCGGGAACAACATCGGTCCGGTGGCCTCGAGCTTCCCACGCTACCTTCGATTGGTGCGAAGTGGTGATGAGATAAGCGCGTACACTTCTTCCACGAACGGGAACTGGGCGTTGTTGGGTAGCCGCACGATACAGATGCCGAACACGATATACGTTGGCCTAGCGGTAACCTCTCACGACGACGGCACCTTGAACCTATCGGAATTTGATTCAGTTTTGGTACAAGCCAATACCAATAGTTTTCAATCCAATTTTTCTGATTTTGATGGATTTTCCAGTACTACATCCGCGAAAGCGAATACTGTTGATAACATCATGTTGACCCCTAATCCCACCTCTGATTTTGTGGATGTCACCTTACCTTCTGAAGGAAGTATCGCTAGAATTAGAGTGTTTGGTTATAACGGAAGGCTATTGCGTACGGTGGAAACAAATGACTTGGGGAACGTATCGGTGTATACCCTTGACGTTCGTGAACTCCCTACAGGAATTTATATCATCAACGTTGTAAACGATTTGGGTGAAACATATGAAAGCAGATTGGCAATTCAGCGGTAAAGTCTACTAATAAAAAGTTTCGATAGTAGTATTAATAACAGGTAACATTGCATCAAGGGTCTTATTGGAAATTTTAATTTCTTTTAAGGCCTTTATGTGTTGCATGCGATGGACATCCGTGCCAACAAAATCGTAGAAGCCTTTATCCAATAGGGAAAGGGTCATTTTCTGTACTTCTTTGCCATAGTAACCACCAATAGAGAGGAGATTCATTTGAAAAGCGATTTGTGCTGATTTAAATGCCGCATACTTTTTCGGTTTTTTATGGAAGTAGACATACCGCTCGGGGTGGGCCAAAATTGGGAATAACTGTTTTTGAATGGTATGCTCCATTGCATAATCAAAATTGATACTGGCTTGCAAATAACTCATTTCAACCAAGATATGACTTGGCCCTAAAGGTAGAATGGTATTGGTATCCAAAAGAGCCTCATAGTTGTCATCGACCATATGTTCGGCTGCAATATCAATGTGTACCTCAATATTTTGGTCTTTTAGCGCTTTTTGAAGTTCACTATTTGCTTTGGAAATACTTTTAGGGGTATTCTCGTAATAGTGATGCATAATATGCGGAGTGCATATAAAGCGATTGATACCGAGTTCCCCTAGAGCTTCAATTAAGGCAATCGAATCTTCGGTGGTTTTGGCACCATCATCAATACCGGGTAAAATATGATTGTGGATGTCTACCAATCCCGATAGGTGGTCAATTAAGAAGTTCTTTTTTTGAAAGATTTGGAGCATGCTCTGTTTTTATTTTCCGATGCAGAAGTTGGAGAAAATGTTGCCTAACAAATCGTCAGTGGTTACACTTCCCGTGATTTCACCAAGGTGGAATAGTGCCTGTCGGATGTCAATGGCAAGTAAGTCGCTCGCGACCTCCATTTCCATACCTTCTTTGACTTTTTGGATTTCTTCAAGCGCTTTCAACAATGCATCATAGTGTCGGCTGTTGCTGACAATACTGTTGTCGCCTTGTAGCATTCCTAGTGAAATTAGTTCCGAAAGCTTTTGTTCGATAGTGCTGACTCCAGTTTTGGTTTTTGCAGAAATGAAAACTACATCTGAAATATCCTTTTGTAAAGTGGCCTTCTCAGAATCATCTAGATTTTCTGACTTATTGCATACCGCAACGAGAGTCTTGTCGGGATACTTTTGATTTAAATCTTGCCAATCTGCTGTATTAAAACCATTGGCTTCAAAAAGATAGAGCACGATTTTCGCTTTTTCCATCTTGTCAAAGGTTTTCTCGATTCCAATACGCTCTACCGTATCTTCCGTTTCACGGATACCTGCAGTATCGATAAATCGAAAACTGATGCCGTTGATGTTGATTTGGTCCTCAACGGTATCCCGCGTGGTGCCTGCAATATCACTGACAATAGCGCGCTCTTCATTAAGCAATGCATTCAATAGTGTAGATTTCCCGACGTTCGGTGCGCCTACTATGGCTACGGGAACTCCATTTTTCAGAACATTTCCTGTGGCAAAGGAATCAATCAGGTGTTTTAATACGGTAGTGATTCGATTGAGAAGATTCTCAAACTGTTCCCGATTGGCAAACTCCACATCTTCTTGTGAGAAATCCAATTCCAGTTCTATAAGCGAAGCGAATTCGAGTAGTTCGCCACGAAGTTTTTCGATTTCAGAACTGAATCCGCCACGCATCTGATTCATGGCCACTTCATGCGCTGCAGCACTATCACTAGCAATGAGGTCAGCGACCGCCTCGGCTTGACTCAAGTCCATTTTACCATTCAAAAAAGCGCGTAGGGTAAATTCACCGGCTTTGGCATTTCTGCATCTGTTTCGAAGCAAAAGTTGTAAAATCTGTTCCTGTATATAGGGAGAACCATGACAAGAAATCTCAACCACATTTTCCCCGGTATAAGAATTTGGCCCTTTGAAAATAGAAACCAATACTTCGTCCAAAACCCGCTCTTTGTCCACAATATTGCCCAAATGCAGCGTATGGCTTTTTTGATTGACAAGTTTCTTGACGCCCACTTTTGAAACAAACAAGCTATCCACAATGGTAATGGCATCTTTACCCGATACTCGAAGCAGAGCAATAGCGCCAGTTCCGGGGGCACTTGCCAAGGCTACAATGTTGTCTTCGTCAACCATGTCGGCAAAAATACGAATAACTTCATGTAACAAGATGTGCCTTTTGCCTACTGATATAATGTCATCAAAACAATCAAAAAATGGAAATCGTTAATCAAACTACGTTACGAAGGGATACAACCCTTTTATCATTAACACATTTGGCCCAGTTGCTTCCGTATGCTATCGGATTCGGGGGATTGCTAGTCCCTTTCATCATTTGGCTTTCCGCTAAGAATAGCGTGGAGGATATGGACTTACATGGCAGAACCATTATCAACTTTCAATTGAGTTTGCTGCTCTACATCTTTATCAGTATTCCAGCAATACTGCTTGTGGGGTTAGGTCTACTAGGTATTTTAGGCGTTGCCATTTTGGGTTTTGTGCTCCCTATCGTGAATGCGGTTAGAGCTGCCAATGGAAATCCACCGTCAACTTTTTTGACCATTCCTTTTATTTAGGAGGTATTACTTTATATGCCTAAGCGTTAAGCATGACCGGCATCACCAGCATGGTAATTTGCTCGCCTTCATCCAAACCATCGGATGGGGTGAGAATACCTGCCCGGTTGGGAAGACTCATTTCCAAAGAAATTTCGTCGGACGAAAGATTGCCTAGCATTTCAATCAAAAATCTGGAGTTGAAACCAATTTGCATGTCATCTCCTTGATAAGCACAAGAGAGACGTTCTTCAGCTTTGTTGCTGTAATCTACATCCTCAGCTGAAATATTGAGCTCTGCGCCCGCAATTTTCAAGCGAATTTGATGTGTGGTTTTATTGGAATAAATAGAAACCCTTCGTACTGAACCTAAAATTTGATTTCTAGCAATAGTCAATACGTTAGGGTTTTCCTTTGGAATTACCGCTTCGTAATTTGGATACTTCCCATCGATAAGACGACAAATGAGTTCGGTATTATCGAAAATGAATTTTGCGTTGCTTTCATTGTACTCAATGACAACTTCCGATTCAGAACCGGATAAAATACCCTTCAGAAGGTTCAAGGGTTTTTTCGGCATGATGAATTCCGCAAGTTCATTGGCCTTAACATCCGTGCGCTGATATTTCACCAACTTGTGGGCATCTGTAGCTACAAAAGTCAGTTGCTCAGTAGAAAACTGAAAGAACACACCACTCATCACTGGACGCAAATCGTCATTACCGGCGGCGAAGATGGTCTTGTTGATGGCAGTGGCCAAAATATCGCCCATCAAGGTAGTCGAGCTTGGATTGGAAACTTCGACTGCCTTTGGAAACTCAGCACCATCCGCGTACGCCAAAGCATATTTACCATGATTGGAACTAATTTCCACTGTGTTATTATCCTCAACAATGAAAGTCAATGGTTGTTCTGCAAAAGTTTTCAGCGTATCCAATAGCAAGCGCGCAGGAACCGCAATAGTACCTTCAGCATCTGAATCTACTTCCAAAACCGAACTCATGGTCGTTTCCAAATCTGATGCGGAAACGGTCAATTGGTTTTGCTTTAAATCAAATAGAAAATTATCAAGAATGGGAAGGGTGTTACTGTTATTGATAACACCACCCAAAACTTGAAGATTCTTAAGAAGATATGTACTGGATACGATAAATTTCATCAACGAAACAATTTAATTGCTTGAGGTAACCCAAGCTGCACAAAAATAAGCGATAAAAACAAATATATCTGAATTGCCGCAAGGGATGAAACAAACTTATCAACAGCTTATTTCGCGTAAATACGCTTCCGAAAATAGGGAACAAGGATGGCTAAAATAAGGGTAATCACCAAAGGTAGACCAACATTGATGAACTGCCAAAAACTTTTCTTTGCCGTGGTTTTTTCTACATCCAATAGCGGGATGGAAACGCGCTTATTTCGAATGTTTATAAGTCCGGTATCGTCGAGTAAATAATTCGCGCAATTAACAAGGAATTCTTTGTTGCCATAGGAACTGTTAGTCCATTTGTCATAACCCAGTTCCAAAGGTCTTCCGTTGCGTAGTTGGTTTTTGATGACGTCTCCATCGGAGATGACAATCATTTTATTGGCATTGCCAGAATCCAGTGTTTCATTTAATTTGAATGGCTTCACTCGGTTTTTGTAGGCGGAATTAAACTCACCTTCGATTAAAACCGCTAGCGGTTTATTACCATCAATATAAGTGTCTTTATCGGGAGCTTTCTGAATGATATCCAATCCTACTTGCTTGGGGGCTCCTTCGGTTTTTGACAAAGGCGAACTTTGCAGCAAAACCGTTTTTTGATAGGCATTGGGCAAGGTGTCCAAAGTATTGGCGAATTGATAACGCACCGCTTCTATATTCGTATTGATAGGATGGTCATTTTGCGAGAACACCATCGGATGATAATACCAAGGAACAGGATTGTACTGGGCGTCATTTCCTTCTCCAGAAGCCAAAACAATTTGCGTGAAGTATAAGTCATTGACGATATCAGGATTGATGCGAACCCCATAACGGAAAAAGAAATCCTTCAAGTTCAATTCACGAGGAAGGGCCAAGGCTCTGCCACCTCCTTTGAAAATACTATCAATTTCAATAGCCACCTGATCCATTAACCAAATGGATTTTCCACCCCCTACGATGAATTGGTCCAATACAAACTTCTCCTTTTCGGTAAAGGCTTCAGTGGGTTTGGCCATTATCGCCAAGTCGAACTGTTTCAGCTGGTCCAATACTTTTTTGGGTGTTGCAGAAACCGAATCCAATGTGATTACTCCAATGTTGTAGTATTCCTTTAAGGTAGTCAAGTAATCGGCCAAATATGAGTCTTCCAGTTGACCGTTACCTCGCAAAACCGCAATGCGTTTCTTTTGTTGCAGCGCGAGTTTGGTAAAGGCATCTGCAAAGGCATATTCCAACTGTTGTACCGAATTGTTGATTCTAGTTTCGGTATCTGAACCTAATTTGTTTTTCAATAAGGGTACGCGTACGGTTCGTTCGCCATAGTTGACCATTGCCCATGGGAAAACCAATTCTTGAGAGACTTTTCCATCTTCCTCTACGGTAACATTCGCTGGTGTGAGACCAATATTTTGCAAATCCATTATGGTCTGCTGAGCGGTTTCAGCACCTTCTAGCGGGTCAACCAAATTGTATTGAATCTGGGGGTTAACCGCTTGAAATGACTGTAAGAGTTGTATGGTTTCGGTCTTGAGTTTTTGGAATTCCGCCGGGATATTACCATCCAAGAGAATATCAATGATAACAGGCCCTTCAAAGGTTTGGCTGATTTCAAGAGCTGGTTTAGATAGGGTATACCGCTGGTCTTCCGTCAAGTCAAATCTAGCGTAGGCAAAACCTGCCAATACATTCAGAACAATGCAGATTGCTAAGGCAACAAGTGCTTTCAAGAGGGCGTTCTGCTTCATGAAGTACTTGTTTTCAATTTGAGAAAAGTAAAGTAGAGGAAAAGCACGGTCACACTGATAAAATAGATGAGGTCCCGTGTATCCAAGACGCCTTTGGCTATGCTATCAAAATGATATTTGGCCCCGAAAGTTTGAAATGCCAACTGTTGACTTCCTTCGGTAAACAAGGTGGATGCTGCGTCAAATCCTAAAAAAAACAAGAAACAAAAAACTATTCCAATCAAAAAAGAGACAATCTGATTCTCGGAAAAAGTGGAAGCAAAAAGCCCCATACTAATGTAAGCCGATAAGAGGAACAACAACCCAAAATAGGAACCCCATAAAACACCAGAATCATAATTTCCTGTAATAATACCAAGGTCCGAGATGCTAAAAATATAAATCAGGGTGGGGGATACTGCCAAAAGACAAAGTACCAAGGTGCCAAGGAACTTTCCCAAAACTACTTGCCCTAACGAAATGGGTTTGATACGAAGCAATTCATAGGTCCCCAATTTGAATTCTTCTGAAAAGCTTTTCATAGTAATGGCGGGAACCAAAAAAATAAAAACCCAGGGGGCCAATAAAAACAAGTTGCTTAAATCCGCAAACCCGTAATCAAAGATGTTGAAAGGACCTCTGAAAATCCATAAAAACAATCCAGTGAGGGTCAAGAACAATCCGATAATGAGGTATCCCACCGGAGAAGTAAAGAACGTTCGAACTTCCTTTTTAAACAGTGCAAACATGCTTAGCGAGATTGGATGGATTCAGTTAACAAATGGTTTCTGTTAAATAAATAACGTTACGATTGCTTCATTTCGTCCGCAAAGGTAACAGAATGTTTCGTTACGCTCCACGCTTCTGGTCTTTCTGAAAACAAAACCTTGGTATCGGCCCATACCGTTTTGAAAAATGACGAATTCCTATAGGCTTCCAAGTATGTGTCAGATAGCCAATGGCTGTAGGTGAAAAAAATGTTGGAGTGGGTTTTGTCTTGATACAGTTCTACGAATTGACACCCTTCAAAAGCAACGATGCCATTCCGAGATTTTTCGAAAAGCTCTAAGAAATCGAGAATCTTATCCTCCTGAAAAGTAAGTTTGACGATTCGTATGAGCATCACAAAAAGTTTATGGTTACTACGTCGCGATAATTTAATCCCAATAAGGTAGAGGCACCTCCCACGCTGCTCAAGTCACTTTTGTAAATGGCCAATTCCAAAAAACCACTCGAATTGAAGAGGGCAAGCGCATCTCCAGCACCCTTTCGCTGGTTTCTGGGCAGTTCGTAGTTAATGATGCCATTGTAGGTGTTTTGAATGGTCTTGATTTTGGAAGTTCGCGCTTCA
>ERZ1740062.147-NODE-147-length-54634-cov-6.807893_pt1 | contig 54634 bp, 43 predicted proteins | sample MGYA00581741_ERZ1740062 | MGnify/ENA primary metagenome ERZ1740062 (study PRJEB43018, sample SAMN04849747) | marine metagenome | isolation source: floating plastic debris | place: Pacific Ocean | collected 2008-09-01 | study: EMG produced TPA metagenomics assembly...
GGAACGCGTAGCCCCACCCCCCTCCTAACCTCCCCCCATCAAGGGGGGAGGGATTTTAGGGAGCGGCGGCGTTAAATCGTTCCCTCTCCCTTGGGTGGCGGAGGGCCAGGTGGGGGTGATGCCCTAGCCGTTGAGAGCGTCGGAAAGATGAGGTCCGTTTACGACTTCATCCGCTCGTTGGTGGGGTCGTAGAGCGCCTTCATACCGACGGCTTCGACCCGGACCGGGAACTTCTGATTGAAGTACTCGATCTCCAGCGCCCGGCCCTCCTCGCACCAGTCGTGCGGCAGGTAGCCGAGCGCGATGTTCTTTCCGATCGACGGGCCGTAGACCAGGCTGGTGGTGTAGGAGCGCCGGCCGAGCGAGTCGATCAGCACCTCGTTGGTGTTGGGATCGACGATGGGGCAGTTGCCCATCATGAAGCGCGCCACGCCGTCCTTGTCGACGTTGTCGGTCACCGTCAGCGTGCAGAGCATCGCCGGCTGGTGCTTGCGCTCGCGCTGTTCGAGATAGGCGGCCTTGCCGTGGAAGTCGGCGGCCTTGACCTTCGGACGGGCGAGCCCGGCCTCGATCAGATTGTAGTCGGTCAGCAGGTCCGCGTTCTGAAGACGCAGGCTCTTTTCCAGCCGGCGGCTGTTGGCGTAGGTCTCGATGCCGATCGGGGTGATGCCGATTTCGTAGAACATATCCCACAGCGCCAGGCCGTAGCTGAGCGGGAAGTGAAGCTCCCAGCCCTGCTCACCGACATAGGAGATGCGGAAGCCCTTCACCGGAATGCCGCGCAGGGTGAAGTCCTTGCAGGCGGCAAAACCGAAGTTCTCCTTGTCGAGCCCGGCCGGATCGTCGGCCAGTTTTTTCAGGTGCTCGCGGGCGTTGGGCCCCCAGACGCCGATGCAGCCATAGTGGTCGGTGCGATCCTCGACGTAGACCGACCATTCCTTGTCCTGGGTCATGCGGCGCAGGTAGGTGGCGTCCCGGTTGCCGGCGTCGCCGCCGTCGATCACGCGGAAGCGGTCCTCGGCCAGGCGCAGGACGGTCAGGTCCGCCTGCACGCCGCCGGCGGAATCGAGGAAGTTGGTGTAGACGCCCTTGCCGACCGGCGTGTCGCCCGCGACCTTCGAGGAGGAGACGTACTCCATCAGCCGTTCCGCGTCGCGCCCCGAGACGTCGTAGATCGCAAAGTGGGACAGGTTGACCATCCCGACGTTCTCGGAGAGCTCGAGGTGCTCGGCATTGGAGACGCGCCAGAAGTGGCGGTTGTCCCACTCGTTCAGCCGCTCCGGCACGCGGTCGGCGTATTTGGCCAGCAGCGTCGCCTCGTTGGCGGCGTAGCCGTGCGCCCGCTCCCAGCCGGCGATATCCATGAAATAGCCGCCCAGCTCCTTTTCGCGCAGGTAAAAGGGGCTGCACCGCAGGTTGCGGCCCTTGGAATAGGGCTCGCGGTTGTGGACGGGCGGGTTGTAGATCTTGAACGCCGTTTCGTAGCAGCGGTCGGCGATGAACTTTTCCGACTTCTGAATCGGATAGTAGCGGGCGTAGTCGATGGCGTGATGGTCGATGTCGGTCCGCCCGTCGGTCATCCAGTCGGCGATGAGCTTGCCGGTGCCCGGGCCGTCCTTGATCCAGACCGATACGCCGTACCACAGGCCGCGCACGTCGGGCGACTCGCCGATGGAGGGGCCGCCGTCGGCGGTCACCTGCAGCAGCCCGTTGAACGAATGCTTCTCGTTGTAGCCGAGCTCGCCGAGGATCGGGGTCAGTTCCATCGCGCGCTCCAGGGGCTCGATGACCTGCTCCATCTCGAGGTCGCGCTGGGAGGGGGAGAGGCGGGCCTGCTCCTTTTCCAGAAGGTCGCGCGGATGGACGAGGCGGGGCTCCTTTTCCTCGTAGTAGCCCCATTCGATCTGGCCGCCCTCGGTGGACTTCGGATCGCCGGTGTCGCGCAGGTAGGCGGAATTGCCCTGGTCGCGCAGCAGCGGATAGCCGATCTCCTTGCCGGTGCCTTCAAACGCGTTGAACGGTCCGAAGAAGGTCAGCGGATGGTCGACCGGCATGACCGGCAGATCCTCGCCCGCCATCTCGGCGATCAGACGGCCCCAGAGGCCGGCGCAGACGACGACGTAGGACGTCTCGATATAGCCGCGCTTGGTGTGGACGCCCTTGATGCGGCCGTTCTCGATATCCAGGCCGGTGCAGGGGTTGTTGGCCATAATTTCCAGCTTGCCGGTTTCCTCGGCGTCGCGGATCAGCTCCCCGGCGACGACCTGGGAGCGCGGGATCACCAGCCCCGCGTCCGGGTCCCACAGCGCGCCCTGGATGACGTCTTCGTCGACCAGCGGCATCAGTTCCTTCACCTTCCGAGGCGTGATCATCTCGACCCGGTTGCCGAAGGCGCGGCCGGAGCTGACCCGGCGTTCGAGTTCGCGCATCCGTTCGTCGTCGCCTTTGCGGGCGACTTCGATGCCGCCGATGCGGGCGTAGCGGCCGCGCTTTTCGAAGAAGTCGATGCTGTACTTGGTGGTGAAGATCGTGATCTGGTCGTGCATCGTGTTGAAACAGAAGTCGGACGCATGACCGGTCGAGCCGATGTCGGTCGGGATGCCCGACTTGTCGATCCCGATGATGTTGTCCCAGCCCCGCTCGATCAGGTGGTGGGCAACGGAGGCCCCGACGATGCCGCCCTGACCGATGATCACGACCTTCGCGCTCTTGTGGAACTGCGCCATTACTACCGTCTCCGTTCAAGGCCCTTTGGCCGCTGGTCCTCTGCGGGACCGGCCTCAGACAACTCGGGTCAAATACGTCCCCCGCGGGGCGGCAGGGCCATCCCCACTCAGAAGCGACAGCCGGGACGGCATAGCCGTCCCGGCAAGGCGCCTATTCTTTCCCGAAGCGGGGGCCGGCGCTCCCAGTGCCCGCGACGGCAATTGTCGTATCTCCGACACCCGGCGCGCTTCCGGTGCCGGCCTCTAAGTCCCGGATTTTCTGGGCTTTGCGGTGTCCCGCCGGCGGGCTGGAAGGAGGCGCCGGGGCGCCGCAGATGCGCCGGTGGCCGTCGCCGTTGCGACAGAGAGGCAACCCCGCGGCCACCGATAATTGAGAACTGCTTTCACGACCTGTTTTCAGGCAGGAAATTTGGGGACCACGACATGCCCACGACGATAGAAGCCGGCGACTCCGCAGCAGACGGCGAAGGCCGGCGCGGCCGGCGCAACCGGGCCGGCGGCGGCGCCGAGGCGCGGCGCGCCTTGCGCACCAGTGGCCCGGTGGTGAAGAACCGCTACATCGAACGCCAGATCTCGCCCTACGAGGTGCTCTCGGAGGAGGGCCTGGCGCTGGTCGAGCGCAATGCGGAGACGGTGCTCGAGGAGATCGGCATCGAGTTCCGCGAGGACCCCGAGGCGCTGGCGCTGTGGAAAGAGGCCGGCGCCGACGTCGAGGGTGAGCGCGTGCGCTTCCCGCGCGGCCTCTGCCGCAAGCTGTGCGAGACCATTCCGTCCAGCTTCACCCAGCATGCCCGCAACCCGGAACGCTCGGTCGTCATCGGCGGCAACACCACGGTCTTCGCCCCGGTCTACGGCCCGCCCTTCGTGCGCGACCTGGAAGGCGGGCGGCGCTACGCCACCATCGAGGATTTCCAGAACTTCGTGAAGCTGGCCTATATGGCCCCGGCCATGCACCACTCGGGCGGCACCGTGTGCGAACCGGTCGACATCCCGGTGAACAAGCGCCACCTGGACATGGTCTACGCCCACCTGCGCTACTCCGACATGCCCTTCATGGGCTCGGTGACGGCGCCGGACCGGGCGGAAGATTCCGTCGCCATGGCCAAGCTGGTGTTCGGCGACGACTTCGTCGAGAACAACACGGTGATGATCAACCTGATCAACGCCAACTCGCCGATGACCTTCGACGCCACCATGCTGGGTGCCCTCAAGGTCTACGCCAAGCATAACCAGGCCTGCATCGTCACCCCGTTCATCCTGGCCGGCGCCATGGCACCGGTGACGCCGGTGGGCGTGATGACCCAGACCCTGGCCGAGGCGCTGGCGGGCCTTGCCTTCACTCAGTTGATCCGCCCCGGCGCGCCGGCGGTGCTCGGCAGCTTCGCCTCCTCGATGTCCATGCAGTCGGGCGCCCCGACCTTCGGCACGCCGGAGCCGGCCCTGGTGCTGTACGGCATGGCCGCGTTGGCGCGGCGCCTGGGCGTGCCGTTCCGCTCCGGCGGCTCGCTCTGCGGGGCCAAGCTGCCCGACGCCCAGGCGGCGCACGAGAGCACCCAGACCCTCATGCCCACGGTGCTGGGCGGGGTGAACTTCGTGCTGCACGCGGCCGGCTGGCTGGAAGGCGGGCTGGTGTCGTCCTACGAGAAGTTCATGATCGACGTCGACCAACTGGGCATGATGCAGACCTTCTGCGGCGGCTACGACCTCAGCGAGAACGGGCAGGCGATGGACGCCCTGCGCGAAGTCGGGCCGGGCAGCCACTTCCTGGGCTGCGCCCACACCCGGGCCAACTTCGAGACGGCCTTCTACCGCTCTTCCGTCGCCGACAACAATTCCTTCGAGCAATGGGAAGCGGAGGGCGGCCGCGACGCCTACCAGCGCGCCAATGCCCTGTGGAAGAAGTCGCTGGCGAAGTACGAGGCCCCGGCCCTCGACGCCGGCATCGACGAGGCGCTGAAGGGCTTTATCCAGGAGCGCAAGGACTCGATGCCGGACGCGTTTTCCTGAGTCCTGCCTGACCGCGTAAAAAGACGAACGGCCGCTCTGAAAGGAGCGGCCGTTTTGTCTTGGGAAGGGTTGTCAGGCCCAGTGTTCAGGCCCAGCGTACCGGCATCGGTCCGATGCGGCGGATGCCGGCATGGCCACTGACCGCCGGCAGGCCGTCGACGAGTCTCAGTTGGGGAAAACGGTCCAGCAGCGCGGCGAGGCCCTCTTCCAGTTCCGCCAGCGCCAGGGCCTCGCCCAGGCAGCGGTGTGAGCCTGCGCCGAAAACAGGGTGGAGCCGGGAATGATCGCCGCGCCGGATGTCGAAAGTATCCGGCTTCTGGTAGATGGCCTCGTCGCGCATTGCCGACATGACGGAGAAAGTGACATAGCGACCGGCCGGCAGCAGATAGTTTCCTACCGGAACGTCTTCGGTCGTCATGCGTGACACCGAGCCGACACTGGGTTCGAAGCGTAGAGACTCTTTCACCGCTCCCGGAATAAGCTTGTGGTCCTGCAGGACGGCCTGCCATTGCTCAGGGTGTTCCAGCAGTAACCCGACCAGCATGGCCATGGCCACCCGGGTGGTATCGGTCCCGCCGATGATCACCGTCATCACCTGGATGACGACATCCAGAGGGGAAAGCTCGCCCGCGGCCTCGACGTCCGCCAGGAAGTGGGAGAGGAAATCGTCGGAGGGCGCCCGCCTCCTGTTCTCGAGTACCCGCTCGACATAGCTGTAGAGATCCTGTGCCGCCCGCTCGATATCGGGAAGGTCGTCGGGGCCGAAGGTGAAGCTCAGGGATCGGCTGACTTCATAGACACACTGCGTGAAGTGCGGGATGTCCGCCTTGGCGAGGCCGAGCATCTCGCTGATGAGGTGGGCCGGCAGCAACGCCGCATAATGGTCGACGAAATCCACCTCCTCGCCAGCCCAATCGTCGAGCAGGTTGTGTGCCGCCTGACGGATGCTGGGGCGCAGGGCGAGGATGATGCGCAGGGCGAAAGCCCGGGTGAAGGGCGAGCGTCGGTTGCGATGCATCGCCCCATTGGACGTCAGCATCGTCTGATCGAAAAGCGCAAGGAGCATGCCGTTGTTGATGCCGCGCAGCTTTGCGAAGGCCGCCCCCGGCTGGCAGAACCGCTTGTCCTTCAGCAGCAGTTCGCTGTCCCGCGCACGCAAGACAATGAAGCTGCCGTCGTCCCGCTGGATCACCGGCCCGATGGCGCGATGATGGCGAAAGACGCCGTGCGGGTCCGCCTCGAGAGCCTGGACCGTCACGACGGCGGGCTGGGATATTTCAGTGGCATCGCCGGCCTGAGACATCGGTGCTTCTCCTTATAACGATTTCAGGAATGGCCTTGAGGCCATTCCCTCCCTGGTCGGTTCACGTCGCGGCCGTCCCCAAAAAGGGACGGTGACGTGTTCAGACCTCGTTATATACGGGTCGCATTTCTGGCCGGTTTCAGGACGGGATTAATCGTTACCTTCGTAATCCGCCGTCGGCGGCGGTCACGAGGCTTTGGTGGGGGCTTTGGCGGGGGCTTTGGTGATCGCCAGACCGTACTCCCGCGCCGCATCTTCCAGCCAGCGCCAGAGATAGTCGGAGAACGAGCGGCGGACATAGAGGTCGAAAGCCGCGCCATCGTCCTGTGTGCCGTGGTCCTGCGTGCCGGCGACCTGATGCAGGATGATCGGTGCCTTGGAGAGATGGCTCTGGGCGCAGTGACCCCGACCGTCTTGTGTGGGGCCGCCGAAGCTCCGCGGATGGAGGTCCAGCGGGCAGCCCTTGACGATGACGTCGCGGGCGTGGCTGCCGGCGATGTGGATGCAGGCGTAGTTCTCGCCGACCTCGGTGACCGCCGCATGCTGTTCCCCGGAGCCATTGGCCAGGGCGCCGCGCAGCTTGGCGGCCAGCATCGTTTCGGCTTCGGGGGCGGCCTGGTGCTGGACCGCCATCCACTCGTCGGGGCCGAGCCACAGCAGGGCGATATCGTCCGCGGTGGCGACGGTGTTCGGCTCCGTGGGCGGTTCGGTCCCCAGCGCCTCGCGCACCGCGGCGACGAAGGCGGGATCGCCGGCATCGCCGCGCAGATTCACGGCGGCGGGCAGGGGCTTCTCGGCAAGGCGCACGGCGATGTCGCCCGGCTGTTCGACGGCACGCCCGGCGAGGCCCAGGTGATCGAGGGCGCTCTGGCGCAGGTAAGGCTCGATCATTTCAGGCGCTCCCCTTCAGGATCGAAAAACACGGGCGAGTCGGCAACGATGCAGGCGATGGTGCGGCCGTCGGTCAGCGGCGCAAACAGCGTTTCGCCTTTGCGCGCGAGACCGCCCTTGACCATCGCCATGGCGATGGAGCGCCCGCAGTTCGGCGACCAGTAGCTGGAAGTGACGTGGCCCAGCATCGGGAGCGGCCGCTGAGGCCCGTCCGCCTCGACCAGTTGGGCGCCTTCCGGCAGGACCTCCTGCGGGTCCTTGGTCAGCAGGCCGACCAGTTGCTTGCGGTCGGGCCGGCCCATGTCCTCGCGGCTGAGCGAGCGCTTGCCGACGAAGTCCTTGGTCTTGGAGACGATCCAATCCATGTCGAGGTCCAGCGGCGTCACCGAGCCGTCGGTTTCCTGGCCGACGATGATGTAGCCTTTTTCGGCGCGCAGCACGTGCATCGCCTCGGTGCCGTAGGGGGTGATGCTGTAGCGCTCGCCCGCGGTCATCAGGGTCTGCCACACCGCCACGCCGAAGGAGGCGGGCACGTTGATCTCGTAGGACACCTCGCCGGTGAAGGAGATACGGAAGATGCGCGCCGGCACGCCGGCCACCTTACCGGGCGTATAGGCCATGTGCGGCAGCGCCTCGGGCGACAGGTCGGCGTCGGTCAGCTCGGCCAGCAGCTTGCGCGCGTTGGGGCCCGACAGGGTCATGGTGGCGAACTGCTCGGTCACCGAGGTGATGTAGACCTTCAGGTCGGGCCATTCGGTTTGCAGGTAATCGTCCAGGTGGCCCATCACCGCCGCGGCGTTGCCCGAGGTGGTGGTCATCAGGAAGTGCTGCTCGCCGAGGCGGGTGGTGACGCCGTCGTCCATCACCATGCCGTCTTCCTTCAACATCAGGCCGTAGCGGCAGCGCCCGACGCCCAGCTTCAGCCAGGCGTTGGTGTAGATGCGGTTGAGGAATTCGGCGGCATCGGGGCCCTGGATGTCGATCTTGCCCAGGGTGGTGGCGTCGAGGATGCCGAGCGACTCGCGCACCGCCTTCACCTCGCGGTTCACCGCGGCGTGCATGGTCTCGCCGGGCTGCGGGTAGTACCAGGCGCGGCGCCACTGGCCGACGTCCTCGAAAAGCGCACCGTTGCGCTCGTGCCAGGCATGCATCGGCGTGCGCCGTACCGGGTCGAGCAGATCGTCCACATCGCGCCCGGCAAAGGCGCCGAAGGTGACCGGCGTGTAGGGCGGCCGGAAGGTGGTGACGCCGACGTCGGGCAGGTGGCCGCCCAGTTCGTCGGCGACGATGCCGATGGCGTTCACGTTGCCCATCTTGCCCTGGTCGGTCGCCATGCCGGTGGTGGTATAGCGCTTCACGTGCTCGATGGAGCGGTAGCCTTCGCGCAGCGCCAGCTTCAAGTCGGCGGCGGTGACGTCGTTCTGCTGGTCGACGAAATGCTTCGCCTTGCGGCCCAGCGGCTGCTCGCCGGGGATCAGCCACAGCCAGCGCCCGGGCAGGAAGTCGTGATCCTCCGCCTGCGAGGCTTCGCCGCCCGAGGGGGTGAAGCCGCAGGCCGCCGCTGCCGCCGAGCCGGCCTCGTGGCCTTCGCGCAGGCAGGCGCCCAGGCCGAAGGCGCCGTTGGCGGCGCCGGCCACGTGCTGGCCGGCCTGCATGGCGGTGTCGGGAACGAAGCAGGCGTGCGCGTCGTCCCAGCGCAGCTTGCCCTTGGCCTGGCAGAACAGATGCACCGTCGGGTTCCAGCCGCCGGAATTGGCGACCAGGTCGCACTCGATGGTCTCCGCCACGCCGACCATGGTCTTGCCGTCGCTGGCCAATTCGGCGACGCGCACGCTCTTTACGCGCTTCTTGCCGGCGACGGCGACGATGGCGGACTCGGCAATGATGCGCAGGCCCTGGGCCTCGGCGCGCTCGGTCAGCGGCCCGGTGGGGGCGGGGCGGGCGTCGACCACGGCGGCGACCTCGATGCCGGCGGCGGCCATGTCCAGCGCGGCACCGTAGCCGCTGTCGTTGTTGGTGAACACCACGGCGCGGCGTCCGGGGCGCAGGGCATAGCGGTTCACGTAGGCCTGCACCGACGAGGCCGTCATCACGCCGGGGCGGTCGTTGTCGGCGAACACCAGCGGGCGCTCGATGGCGCCGGCGCAGTAGATCACCTGCTTGGTGCGCAGCTTCCACAGGCGCCGGCGCGGCAGGCTTTCCGGCGGATGCGGCAGGTGGTCGGTGACGCCTTCCACCAGGCCGAAGAAGTTATGGTCGAAGGCGGCGTAGGCGATGGTTCGCTTGAGGATGCGTACCTCCGGCATGGCGGCCAGTTCGGCCTCCGCCGCGGCGATCCAGTCCAGCGCCGGTTTGCCGTCGATGATCTCGCCCGATCCGTTCAATGGGGGGCTGTTCAGCAGGGCGCCGCCCAGGCGGTGGTCCTGCTCGGCCAGGATTACGCGGGCGCCGGCCCGTCCGGCGGCCAGTGCGGCGGCGAGGCCGGTGGGGCCGGCGCCGACCACCAGCAGGTCGCAGTGGGCGAAGGTCTTGTCGTAACGGTCCGGGTCGCGCTCGCGCGGCGACCGGCCCAGGCCCGCGGCGGCGCGGATGAAGTGTTCGTAGGTCTTCCAGGCCGCGGCCGGCCACATGAAGGTCTTGTAGTAGAAGCCCGAGGGCAGGAAGCGGGAGACCAGGCTGTTCACCGCGCCGACGTCGAACTCCAGCGACGGCCAGGCGTTCTGCGACGTGGCCTTCAGGCCGTCGACCAGTTCGACCTGCGGGGCCTTCAGGTTGGGTTCGGTGCGCGGCTCGTCGCCCACCTGCATCAGGGCGTTGGGCTCCTCCGCGCCGGCGCTGACGATGCCGCGCGGGCGGTGGTACTTGAAGCTGCGGCCGACCAGGTGGATGCCGTTGGCCAGCAGGGCGGAGGCCAGGCTGTCGCCGCCCAGCCCCTTGTAGCTCTTGCCGTTGAAGGTGAAGGTCAGGGTGCGGTCGCGCTCGACGAGGCCGCCCTGGGGTAAACGCATGCGTCCTGCCACGTCGGGGTTCCTTCTCAGACGTAGCGCCGCGGGTCGAGCGCCGGCGGCGGCGACCCCATCGGATAGACGGCGAGGATTTCGTAGGTGACCGTGTCGCGCGCCAGGTTGAACCAGCGGCGGCAGCCGTGGGAGTGGTGCCAGCGCTCGAACAGCAGGCCCTTGGGATTGTCGCGCAGGAAGACGAACTCCGCCCACTCGGCGTCGCTGAGGCTGGCCGGGTCTTTCGGCCGCTCGATGTGGGCCTCGCCGCCGCAGTGGAATTCGCTCTCGGCGCGCGGGCCGCAGTGGGGACAGGCAATCAGCAACATGATGTGTCTTCTGTGCTCTAGTGGGCCACGGCCGCCGCGCCGTGCTCGTCGATCAGGAAGCCGGTACGGAAGCGGTCGAGGGAGAAGGCCGCGTTCAGCTCGTGCGGCGCATCCTTGGCGATGGTGTGGGCGAAGGCCCAGCCGGAGCCGGGCGTCGCCTTGAAGCCGCCGGTGCCCCAGCCGCAGTTCATGTAGAGGTGCTCCACCGGCGTCTTGGAGAGGATCGGGCTGGCGTCGGGGCAGACGTCGACGATGCCGCCCCACTGACGCAGCATGCGCATGCGCCGGAACAGCGGGAACAGCTCGCAGATGGCGGCCAGGGTTTCCTCGGTCACCTGCATGGAGCCGCGCTGGCCGTAGCCGATGTAGCCGTCGACGCCGGCGCCGATCACCAGCTCGCCCTTGTCGGACTGGCTGATGTAGGCATGCACGGCGCCGGACATCACCACGGTATCGATGACCGGCTTCACCGGCTCCGACACCAGGGCCTGCAGCGGCACCGACTGCACCGGCAGGCGGAAGCCGGCCATGTTGGCCATGACGCTGGAATGGCCGGCGGTGACGATGCCGACCTTGCCGGCCTCGATGTAGCCCTTGGCGGTCTCGACGCCCTTGATCCTGCCGCCTTCGATGCGGAAGCCGTTGACCGGGCATTCCTGGATGATGTCGACGCCCAGCGCGTTGGCGGCGCGGGCATAGCCCCAGGCGACCGCGTCGTGGCGGGCGGTGCCGCCGCGGCGCTGCAGGCTGGCGCCCAGCACCGGGTAGCGGCCGCCGGCGCGCAGGTCGATGACCGGCACCATCTCCTTTACCTGCTGGGCGTTGAGGAACTCCGAGTCGACGCCGTTCAGCCGGTTGGCGTTCACCCGCCTGAGGGTCTCGCGCAGGTCGTGCTGGTTGTGCGCCAGATTGAGCACACCGCGCTGCGAGAACATGACGTTGTAGTTGATATCCTGGGACAGGCCCTCCCACAGCTTCAGGGCATGCTCGTACAGCGCCGCCGACTGGTCCCACAGGTAGTTGGAGCGCACGATGGTGGTGTTGCGCCCGGTGTTGCCGCCGCCCAGCCAGCCGCGCTCGACCACGGCGATGGACTTGATGCCGTGCAGCTTGGCCAGGTAGTAGGCGGTCGCCAGGCCATGGCCGCCGCCGCCGACGATGACGACGTCGTAGCGCGGCTTGGGCTCGACGCTCTGCCAGGCCTGCTGCCAGTTCTCGTGGTAGCTGAAGGCATTGCGCAGAAGGCTGAAAATCGAATAGCGCGGCGTCATGCGCGTGGTGCTTCCCCGTGGTTAACCGGTCGCCGGGGGTCCGCTTCCGGCGGGCCGCTCCGGGCCCTCGGAAACCATGCTGACACCCGCGTCCCGGATTGGCAACGGGGCCCCGGTCCTGGCCGTGCCCCGCCCCATTTCATCCCCCATTTCATCACGGTCCAGGGCACTCGATCGGCGGCCCCGGGGCTCGCGTTTCCCCGGCGGAAAATTCTCTGTTCGCGACACGCCCAGATATGCCAAAGTCGCGGAATTGGTATTCCACAAGGCGCTTAAGAGCCACACTCCGCCCATGTTCGGAAACGTTCCCAGAGAGCTGCCCCAGCAGATCGCCCTGATTCTCCTGCCACGGTTTTCTTTCCTGCCGTTCTCCGGCCTCGTGGAGTCCTTCCGGCTGGCCAACCGGATGAGCGGGGTGGAGCTCTATCGCTGGAAATTCGTTTCGGCGGACGGCCAGCCGGTCGCCGCCTCCAACGGGGTCGAGATTGCCGTGGCCGGCGACCTGGCCGCCGCCGAGAGCTGCGACGCCGTGGTGATCTGCGGCGGCATCGATGTGCATACCCTCAACGTGAAGGCGCTGACCGCCTGGTTGCGCAAGGCCGACCGCCGGGGCGCCGACCTGGGGGCCATCTGCACCGGCAGCTACGTCCTGGCCAAGGCCGGGCTGCTGGACGGCCACCGCTGCACCATCCACTGGGAGAACCTGGCCGGCTTCTGCGAGGACTTCCCGGACATCGAGGTGACCAGCGAGCTGTTCGAGATCGACCGCAGCCGCTTCACCTGTTCCGGCGGCACCGCCGCCATCGACATGATGCTGAACGTCATCGCCCGCCAGCACGGCCACGAGCTGGCCGCCAGCGTCGCCGACCAGTTCATGCACGAGCGTATCCGCGACCAGCACGACCGCCAGCGCATCTCGCTGCCGGCGCGCCTGGGCGTGCGCCACCCCAAGCTGCTGGCCGTCATCGGCACCATGGAGCAGTACCTGGAGGAACCGCTGAGCCGCAGCGAGCTGGCGCGGGGCGCCGACCTGTCGACGCGGCAACTGGAGCGGCTGTTCCGCAAGTACCTCAACCGCTCGCCGGCGCGCTACTATCTGGAACTGCGCCTCAACAAGGCGCGCCTGCTGCTGCTGCAGACCAACATGTCGGTGATCGACGTGGCGCTGGCCTGCGGCTTCGTCTCGGCCTCGCACTTTTCCAAGTGCTATCGCGATTTCTTCGGCCGCACCCCGCGCAAGGAACGGGGCCTGCCCCTGAAGGGCGAGGCGGCGGAAGAGGATGAGGAAGCCGCGGCGCAACGTTAGGGCGCCGGGGCATAAGGGGGCATCGGGGCGTAAGAGCGTCGGCAAAGTCTTAGGGCACGGGGAGGCCCGCAATCCAATCATGAAAGTCGTCGTACTGGGCAGCGGGATCGTCGGCGTCTCGACCGCCTACTATCTTGCCAAGGCCGGCCACGAGGTGGTGGTCATCGACCGCCAGTCCGAGGCGGCCATGGAAACCAGCTTCGCCAACGCCGGCGAGGTCTCGCCCGGCTACTCCTCGCCCTGGGCCGGCCCGGGCATGCCGGTGAAGGCGGTGAAGTGGATGCTGCACAAGCATTCGCCCCTGGTCATCCGCCCGCGCATCGACATCTACATGTTCCGCTGGCTCTACCGGATGCTGAAGAACTGCAACCTGGCATCCTACCGCGAGAACAAGGCGCGCATGCTGCGGGTCGCCACCTACAGCCGCGACTGTTTGGAAGACCTGCGGCGCGATACCGGCATCGCCTACGACGAGCGCTGCCGCGGCACCCTGCAGATGTTCCGCGACCAGAAGGGGCTGGACGACGCCGCCAAGGACGTCGAGATCCTGAAGGAATTCGGCATCGGCCACAGCGTCCTGGACCGGGCCGGCTGCATCGTCCAGGAGCCGGCGCTGAAGCACGTGGCGGAGAAGGTCGCCGGCGGCCTGCTGCTGCCGGGCGACGAGACCGGCGACTGTTTCCTGTTTACCCAGCGTCTTGCCGAACTGGCCGCCGGCCTGGGCGTCACCTTCAAGTACGAGACCACCATCAAGCGGCTGGTCGTCGAAGGCGGCAAGGTCAAGCACGTGGAAATTCGCGACGCGACAGGCGGCGGCACCGAGACCGCCGATGCTTACGTCGCGGCGCTGGGCAGCTACACGCCGATGCTGGTGCGCCCGCACGGCATCCGCACCCAGGTCTACCCGGTGAAGGGCTATTCGGTGACGGTGCCGATCGTCGACGAGGACGGCGCGCCGGTCTCCACCATGATGGACGAGAAGTCGAAGGTGGCGATCACTCGCCTGGGCGACCGCATCCGCGCGGCGGGCACCGCGGAGCTGACCGGCTACAACATGCGGCTGTCGCATGGCCGCTGCGCCATGCTGTTCCACATCGTGCAGGACCTTTTCCCCAAGGGCGGGGACCTGACCGAGGTGAAGTTCTGGACCGGCCTCAGGCCCATGATCCCCGACGGCGGTCCGCTGATCGGCCCGACCAGTCTGGCCAACCTCTACCTGAACACCGGCCACGGCACGCTGGGCTGGACCATGGGGCCCGGTTCCGGGAAGCTGCTGGCCGACCTGCTGTCGCAGCGTCCGACCGACATCCCGCTCGACGGCCTCACCATCGACCGCTTCCCGCAGGGGCAGGGGATCTGAGGCGGCGATTCTCCCCCTCGTCGCGGTTTGAGTCGTAAGGGAACAGAAGGTCGCGGCAGCCCGGCAGCTTGTCCATGCGGTAAGACCTATGTGCCGGACTGCTTGCGGGCAAGACGAGAGCATTAGCGGACAGCGAAATGAATTTCGCCAGTTAGACCGCCGGCTTAAGCCGAGTGCTGCCGTGGTGTCTCCCCAAAGGTTCGACGAAAGGCGTGGCCAAACGCACTTTGAGATGTGTAGCCGACACTCGCCGCCACATCGCTGACGCTGGATTGACGTTCAGCCAGCGCAGCACGGGCGCGCGTCATACGCCAGTTGCGCATATACGCGAACGGTGCCTGTCCTACGCGGCGGGTAAAGTCCGCCGAGAAGGCCGCGCGCGACATGCCCGCCTCAGCGGCCAGATCGGCAACGGTCCATGGGCGCGCGATATCGCTGTGGAAGCTTTGGATTGCACGCCCGATGCGTGAATCCGCCAGCGCGCCAAGCCAGCCGCCGGTCGTGTCGGAAGTCGACGCGAAGGTGCGGATAGCATGGATCATTAGAACCTCCGCCAACCTGGCTGTGACAACCATGCGCCCCATAGCGGACTGGTCCGACTCCCCGTCCAACAGACCCAGAACCGCCGTAATCGCTGCTGCTGCCGGTGACCTGCTGGAGACATGCATGAACGCCGGTAGCATATCCAGGAGGAAGGCTGCTGCCCCGGGTGTAAACGAGATGCCGCCACCGAGCATCACCGTATCGTCGCCCCGCAGGCGCACCAGGTCATTCCCGTCGGCGTAGAGGGACGTACCGTCAATTGGGACGAGCGAGGGGTCGCTTGCAATCGCATAGGCCGTGCGGCCGATCAAACAACAGTCGCCTGTCTCGATGCGCTGCGGAGCGGTATCGGGCAGCAGGAGCCAGCCTGCCCCCTGCAGCACTGCGACGAACTTCAGACGTTCAAGCGCTGGGAACGCCAACGCCCAATCACCGGAACCCTCGAAGCGAGTCCGCCGGGTTGCCCGGGCATCGAGCACGGTAAGCACATCTGATAGCGGATCGGAGGTTTGAGACGATTTCGATAGAATCATGGCTCTTCAAGCATAGAACGTCTAGCGCGTCCTTTCTATAGTCACGTGAAAGGAGGCTAAAATGACTATAGCAGGCAAGGTAGTGGCGATCACCGGCGCGAGCAGCGGCATTGGCCGCGCGACCGCAGTTCTTCTGGCGGAAGCCGGCGCAACGGTGGTGCTTGGCGCACGGCGGGAAGATGTCTTGGCGGAGGTCGCTCGGGACATCGCCGCTGTCGGCGGCAGAGTTGCTTACAGGATGACTGACGTGCGTGTTCGTGGCGATCTTGAGGGCCTCGTGGCACTTGCGCTGGAGCGCTGGGGCAGGCTGGATGTCATCGTCAACAATGCCGGCATCAGCCCAATTTCGCGTTTCGATGCCTTACATGTCGAAGATTGGGACGCGATGATCGATGTGAATCTACGCGGCACGCTGTACGGTATCGCCGCTAGCCTGCCTATCTTCGCACGCCAGCGCAGTGGACACGTCATCAATGTGATATCAACGGCCGGCATTAAGATCGTGCCGACGATGGGCGTGTATGCAGCGACCAAGAATGCCGTACGGACGATCAGCGAGACCCTGCGGCAGGAAGCGGGACCGCATCTGCGGGTCACTGAGGTGTCGCCGGGCATGATTGCAACCAATCTAATCGACTCTTTTACCGACCCAGTCGTCAGGGATGCAATCGCGGCCCGGATTGGGGAGATCGCTATCCCTCCTGCAGCCATTGCCCGAGGCATCGCCTTCGCCATCGATCAGCCTGACGACGTAGACGTGGGCAGCATAGTAATCCGACCTACCGCGCAGGATTGAGCTTCCGCGTTCCGACGGGGGCGCGCTTCCACCCTCCCGGCATTCGTTGCTCGCAGCGGACTCAGGCCGTCATCCCGGTCAAGCGCGCGTCAGCGAGGGCGCGCCGGGATCCAGGGCTGGGGCCAGGGGCTGGAGCGCTTGCTCTGGACCCTCGCAACAAGTGCGAGGGTGACGGTCAGAGTAGGGGTGGTTGCGTTGCGCGCCGATCGTCCGTTCGGGACGCGGGAAACTTAAAGACTGCGCTTCAGCCGCGCCGTCGGCGTCGCCGGCCGCCGCCTTCGCCGTCGTCGCCGGTGCCGCGCGGGCGCGGGGCGGGCAGGGTCAGTACCTTGGACAGGTTGGGGAAGCTGGCGGTGGTGTGGGGAATGCCCATGGCCGCCACGAAGTGCGACTGGAACTTCGGTTCCACCGCGGTCTCGATCTTCTCGACCTTGCGGATGACATCCTCGATCTCGTCGCGCGCCGCCTGGTTCAGCAGGGCGATCCGCGCGCCGGTGCCGGCCGCGTTGCCGGCGGAATAGACGTGCTCCAGCGGGCAGTCGGGGATCATCCCCAACACCATGGCGTACTTGGTATCGATGTGGCTGCCGAAAGCCCCGGCCAGCATGATCTGGTCGAGCTGCTCGACGCCCAGGCGGTCCATCAGCAGGCGGATGCCGGCATAGAGCGCCGCCTTGCCCAGTTGGATGGCACGCACGTCGTTCTGGACCACGCGGATTTCCTGTCCGCCCCCCTCCGTGCCGTCGTGCAGCAGGTAGGTGAAGGTGCGCCCGTCCGGCTGGATACGCGGGCTGCGCGCCGCCATGGCGCCGTCGATGGTGCCGTCCTGCGCCAGGATGCCGGCCAGGAACATCTCCGCCAGAACCTCGATGATGCCGGAGCCGCAGATGCCGGTGACGCCGATCTTCTTGGTTTCTTCGGCAAAGCCTTCCTCGTTGGACCACAGGTCGCTGCCGATCACCTTGAAGCGCGGCTCCAGGGTCTGCGGGTCGATGCGCACGCGCTCGATGGCACCGGGCGCGGCCCGCTGGCCGCAGGAGATCTGCGCGCCCTCGAAGGCCGGGCCGGTGGGCGATGAGCAGGCCAGCAGGCGGTCCTGGTTGCCCAGCACGATCTCGGCGTTGGTGCCGACGTCGACCACCAGGGTCATCTTGTCGGTCTTGTGCGGCGATTCCGACAGGATCACGCCGGCGGTGTCGGCACCGACGTGGCCGGCGATGCAGGGCAGCACGTAGACCCGGGCATTGGGATGAAAGTTCAGGTCGAGCTGGCTGGCCCAGAGGGTGATGCCGGAGTTGGCGGCCAGCGCGAAGGGCGCGCCGCCCAATTCGATCGGGTCGATACCGAGCAGCAGGTGGTGCATGACCGGGTTGCCGACGAAGGTGGCGTTGAGGATTTCCTCGCGGTCGATGCTGGCCTCGGCGCAGACTTCGCCGGTCAGCTCGTTGATGGCCCGGCGCACCGCGTCGGTCATCTCGGTGTCGCCGCCCGGGTTCATCATCACATAGGACACCCGGCTCATCAGGTCCTCGCCGAAGCGGATCTGCGGATTCATCACGCCGGCGGAGGCGATCACCTCGCCGCTGTGCAGGTTGCAGAGGTGGGCGGCGATGGTGGTCGAGCCGACGTCGACGGCCAGGCCGAAGCTGCGGTCGTGGAAGCCCGCCCAGATGGCGGTGATCACCTGGCCGCGGTGCACCGCCACGGTGACCTGCCAGTTGCCGGCGCGCAGCGTCTTCTGCAGCCCTTGAAGAATACGCAGGTCGGTTTCCAGGCCGGTCAGGCCCCATTGGTCCTGCAGGGCCGCCAGTAGCCGTTCCAGGTCGCCGGTCGGATTGTGCATGTCCGGCTCCTGCACCACGACGTAGTGCAGCCGGATGGCGGGGTCGAGCTCGATATCGCGCACTTCGGCACGCTTGCGCACGACCTGCTTGTGGACCTGGCTTTCGGCGGGAACGTCGATCACCACGTCCTGCTGCAACAGGGCCTGGCAGGACAGCCGGCGGCCCTCGGCCATGCCGCGCTTGTCCTTGTAGCGTCCTTCGGTCTGGTTCCACTCGGAAACGTGGCCCGGCCGGCTGGTGATGCCGTGCTTGGCGAACTCGCCGCTGCCGACCTCGACCTGACAGCGCCCGCAGATGCCGCGGCCGCCGCAGACGGAATCGATGTCCACGCCCAGGCTGCGCGCCGCCTTCAGGATGGGCGTGCCGATGGGGAACCGTCCGCGCCGCCCCGAGGGGGTGAAGACGACGAGTGCGTCTTTCGGCGCGTTCCTGAGTGTGTCGTCCGGCACGGGCAAACTGTCTTCCGTTGTCTATCCGCGGCGCCGGCGGCGCTCGCGGCGGCCGCCGTCGTTCTCCGCCCCGGCCGGAGCCGGCTCGCGGAACTTGCGGATCCAGGCGCGGCAATCCTTGTCGTAACCGTTCAGCACGTCGGCGGCCATGATGCCGGTCAGCTCTTCCTCGTGCAGCGGGTTCATGATCGCCGAGGTCATGCCGGCGCCGGCGGCCATGGCCAGGAAGAAGGCGTTCATGCCGTGGCGGTTGGGCAGGCCGAAGGAAATGTTGGAAGCGCCGCAGGTGGTGTTGACGCCCAGTTCCTCGCGCAGCTTGCGGACGATCGCGAAGGCCTGGCGCCCGGCGGTGCCAAGGGCGCCGATCGGCATGACCAGCGGGTCGACCACGATGTCCTCCTTGGGGATACCGTAGTCGGCGGCACGCTCGACGATCTTCTTGGCGACGGCAAAGCGCACGTCCGGGTCCATGGAGATGCCGGTCTCGTCGTTGGAGATGGCGACCACGGCGGCGCCGTACTTCTTCACCAGCGGCAGCACGCGCCCCATCTGCTCGTCTTCGCCGGTCACCGAGTTCACCAGCGCCTTGCCCTGGTAGACGCTGAGGCCGGATTCCAGGGCCTCGACGATGGAGGAGTCGATCGACAGCGGCAGGTCGGTCAGCGACTGCACCAGCTTGATGGTCTGCGCCAGGATCGCCGGCTCGTCGGCCAGCGGGATGCCGGCGTTGACGTCCAGCATGTGGGCGCCGGCGGCGACCTGGGCCAGGCAGTCCGCCTCGACGCGGCTGAAGTCGCCGGCGGCCATCTCGGCGGCCAGCAGCTTGCGCCCGGTCGGATTGATGCGCTCGCCGATGATGCAGAACGGCTGGTCGAAGCCGATCACCAGTTCCTTGGAATGCGAGCTGACAACCGTGCGTGACATGATCCCGTTACTCCTTTTCAGCCCGGTTTGCCGCGTGGCCCGCGGCGCCGGTGTGCCCAAACGTGTTGGGCGGCATTTGGGCGCTTTCCGCCGTGCGGGGCTGGCGCAGGGACGACCAGCAGTGGCCGAAACGCGCTACGACCATTTTCCGGAGCCGCCCTACTTCCTGCCCTAGTCGAGGTCGCGGGTGACCTTGAAGCCGTTGCCCTTGGGGTTCAGCTCGAAGTCGCCATCGGCCACCGCGTAGGTCCAGGCTGCCGAGCGCTTCAGCCCGCCCAGCGGATAGATGTGCAGGCGGGCGATGCCGCAGTCAGGGTCCAGCGCCTTGTAGCGGGCGAGGTCCAGCAGCAGGCGGTCGGGGGCGTTCACCGTCATCAGCTTGGCGACGTTGCGCGCCTGGCGGGTCAGGAACCGCATCGACGGGCCGACGCCGCAGGCCTTGGCATGGTTGATCAGCGTCTTGATGGTGGCCAGGCCCGGCACGCCGATGTGGATCGGCAGGCGGTTGCCGGCGGCCTGCATGGCCTTGTCCCAGGCGATGATCGGCGCCGCCTCGAAGCAGAACTGGGTGGCGATGTAGAAGCTGGCATCGCTGCGTTCGGCAAAGGCGTTCTTCCAGGTCAGCGCCTCCTCAAGGGCGGCGGGGGCGATGTCGGGGCTGCCCTCGGGATGGCCGGCGACGCCGATGGTCTCGACGCCGTACTTGTCGAACAGACCGGTCTCCAGGATCGCCATGGAGCTCTCGAAGGGCCCGAGCGGCTGGTCGACGGCGCCGGCCAGGGCCACCACGTGGCGCAGCTCGGTGACGTCGGAGAGCGCCTTCAGATAGTCCTCCAGCGCGTCGCGGCTGGGGATCGAGCGCGCCGCGAAGTGCGGCATCGGCTGGAAGCCTTCTTCCTGCAGGCGCTTGGCCGTCGCCACGGTGTCGGCGAAGTCGGAGCCGGGCAGGAAGGTGACGGCGACCCGCGCGCCGGGGCGCAGGTGCTCGCGGTAGTCCGGGGTCTTGGCGGCCGAACCGGGAGTGGTCTCCACGGTGAAGCCCTCGACCAGATCGAGGATCTGCTGCTTGGTCTGCTCGGCGGCGGCATCGAGCGGCATGGCCTTGCTCACGGCATACATCCCAGTGTTCCTTCTGCGCGCGTCATGTCGCGGGGTGACTCAGACTGTCTCGAGGCCGCCGGCGGCCACCAGTTCGGCCAGGCGGGCGTCGTCGTAGTCGCTTTCCAGGCGCTGCGCGGCGGCGGCGGCTTCGGCGTCCATGTCGTCGCCGCAGTCGTCGGGGGCGCTGCGGCGCCAGTGCTCCAGGTAGGCATCGGTCCCGGTCAGCTTGGCGCGCATGGCGGCGCGGTCGATCGCCTTCTCGAAGCGCTCGCTGAGTTGCACCTTGGCGGTCTTGCGCCCGGCCTTCACGGTCACCTGGGCCGGGATGTCGCGCCAGTAGACGATCGTCAGCTGGGGCATAGCACCGCCTCCCGGGCCGGCTCTTGGCGAGCGGGCCGGTCCATGAAGTCGCCGAGCCCGCCGTAGCCGGTGAAGTGATAGTCGAAGGCGAGGCCCAGTTGCCCGGCGGCGGCGGCAGCGCGCGTCTTCAGATCGGGGTCTTCGGTCTGTGCCAGGTAGACCAGCTTTTTGTAATTGCCGAAGTAGAGGTCGCGCAGCTCCGGATGACGGTCCAGCCCGAGGCCCTGGATGATCAGCCGGTCGAAGTGACGCACCAGGTAGTCGGTCAGGTAGAAGCTGCCGATCTCCGCCTCGGCCAGGGCGTCGAACACGGCATCGCCGGCATAGAAGGCATAGCAGTGCGGGCCGGCGATGCGCTCGGCGCCTTCCTCGGCCAGCACCTGGTCCAGCAGGCCGCCGGTGCCGCAGTCGCCGTACAGCACCAGGAAGCGGTCGAAGCGGCCGCGGGAGTCGCGGATGCGCTGGCGCACGCCCTCGGGGATCTTCTCCGGCGTGTTGTGCCAGGCGGCCGGCAGGCAACTCACCGTCAGGTGGTCCCAGCCGTTGACGCGGATCAGTTCGACCACCTCGCGGGCCAGCGCGCCGCAGGCGACGAGCAGCGTGCGCTGCTGCGTGGTCGCACCGGGGATGACGCTGGGGGTGGGCTGGACGGCCGGCATGGCGTGGTTGTCCTGCTTTCCCGCGGGGCCTTAGGCGGCGCCCTGCCGGTTGTGGCGGCGCTTCATGAATTCCTTGGCGGTTTCCACCGCCACGGCGGCGTCGCGGCAGTAGGCGTCGGCGCCGACGGCCTCGGCAAAGGCCTCGTTCAGCGGCGCGCCGCCGACCAGCACCACGTAGTCGTCGCGGATGCCCTTTTCCTTCATGGTGTCGATGACCACCTTCATGTAGGGCATGGTGGTGGTCAGCAGGGCCGACATGCCGAGGATGTCGGGCTTATGCTCTTCCAGGGCGTCCAGGTACTTCTCGACCGGGTTGTTGATGCCCAGGTCGATGACCTCGAAGCCGGCGCCTTCCATCATCATCGAGACGAGGTTCTTGCCGATGTCGTGGATGTCGCCCTTCACGGTGCCGATCACCATGGTGCCGAGCTTCGGCGCGCCGGTCTCGACCAGCAGGGGGCGCAGGATGAACATGCCGCCCTTCATGGCGTTGGCGGCCAGCAGCACTTCCGGCACGAAGAGGATGCCGTCGCGGAAGTCGATGCCGACGATGCGCATGCCCTCGACCAGCGCCTCGGTCAGCACCCGGTAGGGTGCCCAGCCGCGGTTCAGCAGGATGTGGACCGATTCCTCGATCTCTTCCTTCAGGCCGTCGTAGAGGTCGTCGTGCATCTGCTTGACGAGTTCGTCGTCGTCAAGGCTGTTGAGATCCAGATCGTCGTCTTCCGCCATCGTCATTCCTCACGGCAAGCCATTACGGCAAAACGTCCCGGACCGTTCGACACATGCGAGGGCCCCGGGCGCTGTTGGTCCCCGCGATCATTTCCCTTGAGCGGGGCCTTACGGGCTTCACCTGCGGCGACTGATCGTGTCTGAATCGCGACAAAGCCGAAATGGCCCGGAACTCAAGCGTTTGCGCGCCTATCATCGGCCTGCCGCAGGGGACCGGACCGGCCGGATTGCGACACCTGTCGGCCCCCGCGCCGGGCCGCGCGCCGGCCCCCGTGACCAGCCCCCGTCACCAGCCAGGGCGACCAGCCTGCGCCCGAGATCTTCGTTTCCGGTTAACGGCGGGGGGAGGGGGCGGCGCCCCGTCCGGTCAATTCAGCATGGGTCGTGGGCGGCTGAAACTATTTCACACTATTTTCTAGTGATATTGATCTGCCTCATTGGCAAAGGGGGGCCGGGCGGGCCATAGTTTGCGTCTGCACAGCGCGCCTTAAACTGCTTCGCCACCGTTCAGCGAGAGGTTTTCGAGGTATGGAAGGTTCGACGGCGTTGGCGGACGGTCCCTCCGGCCGCCAGGTGATCGAGTCCGCGGTGGTCCGTTTCGCCGGCGATTCCGGCGACGGCATGCAGCTTACCGGCAGTCAGTTTACCCTCTCCACCGCGTTGGCCGGCAACGACCTGGCGACCTTTCCGGACTTCCCGGCGGAGATCCGCGCGCCGGTCGGCACCACTTTCGGCGTCTCCGCCTTCCAGATCAATTTCGGTGCCCGCGTCATCAAGACCGCCGGCGACGCGTTGGATGTGCTGGTGGCGATGAACCCGGCGGCGCTGAAGGCGAACCTGGTCGACGTGAAGCCGCACGGGCTGCTGATTCTCGATTCCGGTGCCTTCAACGAGCGCAATCTCGCCAAGGCCGGCTATGCGGGCGATCCGCGCGGCGACGGCAGCCTGAAGGACTACCGCGTCATCGAAGTGGACATGTCGCAGCGGACCCAGGACGCCTTGAAGGACTCCGGGCTGACCAAGAAGGAGGCCCTGCGCTGCAAGAACATGTGGGCGCTGGGGTTGATCTACTGGATGTTCGGGCGCCCGCGCGAGACGACCGTCGATTGGCTGGCCGGCAAGTTCGCCAAACGCCCCGACATCGCCGCCGCCAACATTGCCGCGCTGAACGCCGGCCATGCCTTCGGCGAGACGGCGGAACTGGGTGAGCAGGCCGCTGCTTTTTCGGTGCCGCCGGCGGAGATCGCCCCCGGCGTCTATCGCAACATCACCGGTGCGGAGGCGCTGTCCTGGGGCCTCGTCGCCGGTGCGGCGGGCGCCGCGCTGAAGCTGGTGTTCTGTTCCTATCCGATCACGCCCGCGTCTTCGGTGCTGCACACCCTGGCGGCGCTGAAGGACCACGGCGTGGTGACCTTCCAGGCCGAGGACGAGATCGCGGCGGTCTGCGCCGCCATCGGCGCGTCCTATGCCGGCGGCATCGGCGTCACCTCCAGCTCCGGCCCCGGCGTGGCGTTGAAGATGGAGGCGGTCGGGCTGGCGATCTCCGCCGAGCTGCCGCTGGTCGTCGTGAACGCACAGCGCGCCGGCCCCTCGACCGGCATGCCGACCAAGACCGAACAGTCCGACCTCTACCAGTCGGTCTTCGGGCGCAACGGCGACAGTCCGCTGGTGGTGCTGGCCGCGCGCTCGCCGGCCGACTGCTTCGACGTCGCCATCGAGGCGGTGCGCATCGCCACCAAGTACATGACGCCGGTGATCCTGCTCAGCGACGGCTACATCGCCAATGCCGCCGAGCCCTGGCGGCTGCCCGATGCCGAGAGCCTGCCGCAGTTCCCGGCGCGCTTCGAGACGAACCCGGAAGGCTTCCAGCCGTTCAACCGGGACCCCGACACCCTGGCCCGGGTCTGGGCGGTGCCCGGCACGCCCGGCCTGGAACACCGCATCGGGGGCATCGAGAAGGCGAGCGACAGCGGCGACATCTCCTACGATCCGGCCAACCATCAGACGATGACCGACCTGCGCCGCAACAAGGTGCTGGGTGTCGCCAGGGACGTGCCGCCGCAGGGCTTCGAGGCGGGCGGTCCCGGCGATGACCTTGTGGTGATCGGCTGGGGCTCGACCTATGGGCCGATCAGCCGTGCCGTCGACACCCTGCGCGCTGAGGGCCTTGCTGTGGCCCACCTGCACCTGCGCCACATCTGGCCGTTGCCGCTGAATCTCGGCGACCTGCTTGCCGGCTTCGGCAGGATCCTGGTGCCGGAGATGAACGGCGGCCAGCTCGTCACCGTGTTGCGCAGCGAATACCTGGTGCCGGCCGAGAGCCTCAGCAAGGTGACCGGCAAGCCGTTCAAGATCGACGAGATCGAGGCCGCCGTACGCGCCCGCCTGGAGAGCCAGCCATGAGTGTTCCGACCGCCGCGGTGAAGACCGCCAAGGACGCTGCGGTGAAGACCGCCAAGGACTATGCCTCGGACCAGGAAGTGCGCTGGTGCCCGGGCTGCGGCGACTACGCTATTTTAAAGGCGGTGCAGAAAACCCTGGCCGAGCTGCAGGCGGACACCGCCAAGACGGTGTTCATCTCCGGCATCGGCTGCGCGGCGCGGTTTCCCTATTACATGGCGACCTACGGCTTTCACACCATCCACGGCCGTGCGCCGGCCTTTGCCACCGGTGTGAAGCTGACCAACCCGGCGCTCGACGTCTGGGTGGTGTCGGGCGACGGCGATGCGCTGTCGATCGGCGGCAATCACCTCCTGCACGTCCTGCGCCGCAACGTCGACCTGCAGATCCTGCTGTTCAACAACGAGATCTATGGCCTCACCAAAGGGCAGTACTCGCCGACGTCGCGGGTCGGCACCCGTTCGCCCTCCACGCCGGGCGGCTCGGTCGACACGCCGGTCTGCGCCGGCAGCTTTGCGCTGGGCGCCGGTGCGCGTTTCTTTGCCCGCTCGGTCGATACCCAGCAGAAGCATCTGCCCGAGGTGCTGAAGCGCGCCAGGGCGCACCGCGGCACTGCGTTGGTGGAGATCTTCCAGAACTGCATCGTCTATAACGACGGCGCCTTCGACAGCTTCACCCAGCGCAGCGTCGCCGCCGACCGCGAGATCCTGCTGGAACACGGCAAGCCGATGATCTTCGGCAAGGAGGGCAACAAGGGCCTGCGCCTCGCAAAAGGCAGGCTGGCGCTGGAAGCGGTGACGCTGGGTGAGGAAGGCGTCAGCGAGGCCGACATCCTGGTGCATGATGAAACCGACCGGGCCTTGGCCGGGCTGCTGGCGGGCCTGCAGCCGGCGGGCCTGCAACCGGCGGGCCTGCAGCCGCCGACAATGCCGGTGGCGCTGGGCGTGCTCTACTGCGATCCGGCACCGAGCTACGAAGGCAGGGTCGTCGAGGAGGTCGCGCGGGCAAGGCAGACCCACCCGGCAACGCTGGCCGAACTGCTCCACAAGGGACATACCTGGACGGTTGCTTGAAGCCTGCCGCTCGTGAAGCCTGCCGCTTGACGGATTAAGGCCGGCCCCGCGGGGACCGGCCTTTTATTCCCCCACCCGCTTCCCGGACGCCAGCGTGCCCGGATACCAGCGCGCTCAGATAGGCGTGTCGCGTCAGACCAGCCGCTTCAGCAGGCTGAGAAAGAGGCTCTGCTCTTCCGGTTTCAGCGGCGCGACGATTTCGTCGCCGACGCGATTGGCATCCTTCAGCAGGCGCATCACCGTTTCCTGGCCCAGCGGCGACAGGCTCAGTACCATGCGCCGGCGGTCGGTCGGATCGGCCAGCCGTTCGATGAAGCCGCGCTCGTGCAGCCGGCGGATCACCCCCTGGATGGTGGCGGGATCCATCGCGGCGAGGCGGCCGAGGCGGTTCTGCGACAGCTTGCCCATTTCGTGCAGGCGGGCCATGGCGAAGAACTGGGTCGGCGTCAGCTGGGCATCCGCGAGCACCGTCAGAAACAGCGCCGAGGCGCGCTGATGGGCCCGGCGCAGCAGATGCGCCACTTGCTCGTCGAGGACGAAGCCCTCTACTTCCGGCGCAATGCCGGAATGGGGGAGGGCGGAGATTTTTTCGGGAATGCTGGACAAGTTGGTCACCTCAAGGTGTTCAAAAATATCAATGAATTAACCCTCAGACCGTCTTGTGCGGTTCATAGGAGGGCCAACCAGTCCTCTGCCAAATCACACTATATCGCAGTCGCGATCCTGCCGTCCAGCGGTCCAATGCTGCACCTGCTCACAAATTTGCGGTGAGCCACTCCGATCCCAGGAAATCCGCCGAAAACCAGCCGCCGACAACCAGCCCGGACAGGGCCTCGATGTCGCGCGACAGCAACCGGTCGTTGTCGAGGAAGGGAGCCCTCTCGCGAATGGCGGTCATCGCCTGCGTCAAACGGGGCGACGTGGTCAGCGGCCGGCGCAGGTCGATGCCCTGGGCGGCGGCCAGCAGCTCGATGGCGACGATGTGAGCGGTATTTTCGGCCATGTCGGAAAGCCGCCGGGCACCGTGGGTCGCCATGGAGACGTGGTCTTCCTGGTTGGCCGAGGTCGGCAAGCTGTCGACGCTGGCCGGGTGGCTCAGCAGTTTGTTCTCGCAGGCCAGCGCCGCCGCGGTGACGTGGGCGATCATGAAGCCGGAGTTGAGGCCCGGCTCGGCGACCAGGAAGGGCGGCAGCATGCTCATGTTGGCATCGGTCAGCAGGGCGACGCGGCGCTCCGACAGGGCGCCGATTTCGGACAGGGCCATGGCGGTCATGTCGGCCGCGAAGGCCACCGGCTCGGCGTGGAAATTGCCGCCGGACAGCACCTCGCCGGTTTCCGGAAAGACCAGCGGATTGTCGGACACGGCATTGGCCTCGCGCGCCAGGGTGGCGGCGGCATTGCGGAACACGTCGGCGATGGCGCCCATCACCTGCGGCTGGCAGCGCAGGGAATAGGGGTCCTGCACCCGGTCGCAGTCCAGATGCGAATGGCGGATCTCGCTGCCTTCCAGCAGCGCGCGCAGCCAGCCCGCCACGGCGATCTGCCCGGGATGGCCGCGCAGGTCCTGAATGCGCGCATCGAAGGGGGTGTCGCTGCCCAGCGCCGCATCGACCGAAAGGGCGCCGGCGGTGATCGCCGCGGTGAAGCAGTCGCCGGCGGCAAAGAGGCCGTGCAGGGCCAGCGCCGTCGACACCTGGGTGCCGTTCAGCAGGGCGAGACCTTCCTTGGCGGCGAGTTGGATCGGCGCGATGCCGTGCTCACCCAGGACCTCCGCGGCCGGACGACGCCGGCCCCGGTGATTGATCTCGCCGTGGCCCAGCAGCACGGCGGAGAGGTGCGCCAGCGGCGCGAGGTCGCCGGAAGCGCCGACCGAGCCCTTGCCCGGGATGACCGGATAAAGTTCCTCGTTGAACAACTGGATGAGGCGGTCGATGACCTCCCCCCGAATCCCCGAATGGCCGCGCGACAGGGCGTTGATCTTCAGCAGCAGGATGAGGCGCACGACGCGGTCGTCGAGCGGCTGGCCGACGCCGCAGCTGTGCGACAGGACCAGGCGGGTCTGCAGCTCCGCCACCTGATCGGCGGCGATGGTCTGCCGCGCCAGGCTGCCGAAGCCGGTGTTGATGCCGTAGACGGTACGCCCTTCGGCAACCACCGACGCCACGGTGCCGGCGGATCGCTCCATCGCGTCATAGCACGACGGATCAAGGGCCATCTTTGCCGGTTCGCGCCAAAAGCGGTGCAGATCGGCCAGGGTCAGCCGGCCGGCTGTCAGAATGAAGGGGGCTGCCGTCACGCGTGTCTCCCAGTCAAAGTTGTATATACAACTTGGAAGCCTATGTAGCACCCTTTTGGGCGGTTCGGAAGAGCCGTTGGCGCGACGTCGCAAAAAGGAGAGGACGACATTGAAATGCCACTTTAGCGATAATGTCTAGCCGCCAAGGCGATACAGAATAAAGAAATATTTAAGTCATACCCTTTAAGTATAGTTGTTGAATTTACGCCGTTTCGACCGTGAGGGCTGCTATGTCTTTCAAGATGTTGACTTCTATTGGGATTGCGCACCGCGTGTTCGCGCTAATCCTGCTGATGGCCGCCAGCATGATCGTGCTCACGGGTATCCGCCTCTACGAGCTGGACGTCGAACTCGTTGAGCAAAAGCGCACCGAGCTGCGGCAGCTCGTCGAGACCACCATTGCGATCGCCGATGGCTATCACAAGCGCGCCGAGGCCGGCGAGATGACGACCGAGGCGGCCCAGGCGGCCGCCCTCGCCGCCATCGGGGCGATGCGCTACAACGGCACCGACTATTTTTGGGTCAACGACTACCAGGCGTCGATGGTCATGCACGCGGTCAAGCCGGAACTGGACGGCAAGGACCTCAGCGGCCTGAAGGATCCCAACGGCACTTTCATCTTCCAGGAGTTTGTGAAGGTCGTCAGCGCACAGAAGGCGGGCTACGTGACCTACTACTGGCCGAAGCCCGGCAAGGAGCATCCGGTCCCCAAGGAGTCCTTCGTGCAGGGTTACGAGCCCTGGGGGTGGATCATCGGTACCGGCGTCTACATAGACGAATTGGATGCGATCTTCTGGCAGAAGGCGATCTTCGAACTGGGCATGATCGGCATCATCCTGCTGGTCATGGGCACGATCTCCATATTCGTGGCGCGCGGTATCACCAAGCCGATCAACGGCATGAGCGGTGCTATGCGCGATCTGGCCGGCGGTAACCTGCAGGTTGCGGTGCCTGGCGTCGGCCGCCACGACGAGATCGGCGAGATGGCCGAAGCGGTCGAAGTGTTCAAGAAAAACGGCATCGAGCAGAAGCGCCTGGAGGAGGAGAGCCGCCAGGCCGCGCAGCGCGCCGAGCAGGAAAAGCGCCGCACCATGCAGGAAGTCGCCGACAACTTCGAAGCCAAGGTGAAGTCGGTGGTCCAAATGGTGTCGCAGACTGCCGGACAGATGCAGACCACGGCGAAATCGATGACCACCGCCGCTAGTGAGACCGAACAGCAGGCCGCCTCGGCCGCTGCCGCCTCGGAAGAGGCGTCGTCCAACGTGCAGACGGTGGCCGCGGCGACCGAGGAGCTGTCGTCCTCCATCGAGGAGATCAGCCGCCAGGTCAGCCGCTCGACCGAGACGGCGGGCAAGGCGGTGACCAACGCGCGTGCCACCAACGTTCAGGTCGAGGGCCTGGTCGAGGCGGCGCAGAAGATCGGTGCCGTGGTAAAGCTGATCCAGGACATCGCCGAGCAGACCAACCTGCTGGCGCTGAACGCCACCATCGAGGCGGCGCGCGCGGGCGAGGCCGGCAAGGGCTTTGCCGTCGTCGCCAACGAGGTTAAGAGCCTCGCCACCCAGACCGCCAAGGCGACCGAGGAAATCTCCAGCCAGATCGGCGAGATCCAGGGCGCGACCACCGATGCGGCGGCGGCGATCCAGTCGATCGGCGAGACGGTCGAGCAGATCAACGAAATCGCCAGCAACATTTCCGCGGCGGTCGAGGAGCAGGGCGCCGCGACGCAGGAGATTGCGCGCAACGTGCAGCAGGCCTCCCAGGGCACCAAGCAGGTGGCGGGCAACGTCACCGCAGTGTCGAAGACGGCGGCGGAGACCGGCGGGTCGGCGGGCAAGGTGCTGGAGGCCGCCGGCGAGCTGGCGCAGCAGTCGGACAGCCTGAGCCGCGAGGTCGATCAGTTCATCGCCCAGATCCGCGCCGCTTAACCAGCACCGCGCTGCTTAAGACGTCTTTCGGACGATCAAGGGGTTCCAGCTTCCTCGCTTGAGGCGAGGCCAGCCGGAGCCCCTTTTTTCCGTCGGTCGGGAGGGCGATTTCAGGACACCACACCGCGACAGTTTCTGTCGGATGCTGGACAGCCCGCTGCGGGCAGCCGGGCAAGCTTGAGGCCAAGCGGGCGGCCCGCACCGGGCGCCCGCAAAGCGGAAGAAGGCTACACCCATGACACGCATCCGGCGGGGGCGCGATCAGCGCGCCGCCCAACGCAGCGCCCAACGCCAGGGGCCCCCGGTCGCGCCGGCGGGTCTTTCCGGCGGCAGCTACCGCCCCTTGAAGGACGCCGACGTGCCGCGCATCGTCGATGCCGCCATCGAGGTACTGCAGCGGACCGGGATCGAGGTGGCGGCCAGCCCCTGCCGCGACGTCTTTCGCGCCGCGGGCTGCCGCATCGACGAAGACCGTAACCGGGTCTATATCGACGCCAAGCTGATCGAGTCCTGCCTGAAGACGGCGGCCCGCGAAGTGCTGCTCGCCGGGCGCAGTCCGCAGCACGATCTCCACCTTGGCGGCAAGCGGGTCTACATGGGCACCGGCGGCCAGGCGGTGAAGATCCTGGACCTGGACGGCACGGTGCGCGAGACGCGCCTCAGCGACAACTACGACATCGGCCGCCTCTGCGACACGCTGGAGCACATCCATTTCTACATGCGCCCGGTGGTGGCCCGCGACCTGGCCAACGACCAGATCGACGTGAACCAGTTCTACGCCTGCCTGGCGGCGACCGAGAAGCACGTCATGGCCAACGCCTATCTGCCGGAGAAGGTCGCCGAGCAGCGCGCCCTGGCGGAGATCCTGGCCGGCGGCGCCGCGTCCCTGGACCGCCGCCCGCTGATTTCCTACACCGCCTGCTGGACCGTCAGCCCGCTGCGCTATGCCATGGAGACGGTGGAGATCCTCGACAGCATCGTCGAGCAGCGGCTGCCGGTGGTGATCTCCTCGGCGCCGCAGGCCGGCGCCACCGGACCGGCGGCGCTGGCCGGCACCCTGGTGCAGATTACCGCCGAACAGCTCTCGGGCTTCGTCTACGTGAACCTGTTGAACCCCGGTCATCCGCTGATCATGGGCTGCGTACCGGCCCAGGCCGATCTGCGCAGCGGCGCCTTCGTCGGCGGCTCGGCAGAGTTCGCCTTGCTGAACGCCGCCTGCGCCCAGATCGCGCAATATCTGGAAGTACCGCTCTACAACTCGTCGGGCATTTCCGATTCAAAGGTGCCGGACGCCCAGGCGGGCGTGGAGAAGGGAATCACCGGCCTGGCCGCCGCGCTGGCCGGCTCCAACTACATTCATCACTCCGCGGGTTTCTTGGAGAGCCTGCTGACTGTTGCCTACGAGCAGTACGTGATCGACAACGACGTGAACGGCGAGATCATGCGCATGCTGAAGGGGATCGAGGTGACCGAGGAATCGCTCTCCCTCGACGTCATCGACGAGGTCTGCAACGGGCCGGGCCACTTCCTCGGCCATCCGCAGACCCTGGCGCTGATGAACAGCGAATACCTCTATCCCAGCCTGCTCGACCGCGACAACCGCGACGACTGGGAGCGCAAGGGATCCCGGGACATCCGCGAGGCCGCCCGCGACCATGCCCGCAAGGTACTGGCCGAGCACTGGCCGGAGGCGATCCCGGAAGAACTTGATGAAGACATCCGGCGCCGCTTCGACATCCTGCTGCCGCGCCGCGCCATGCGGCCGGCTGCTTAAAGGGGCGGCTCATCAGCCGACAGGCGTCGTTGGGAACAGCAATTTTGCATCTGCGGGGCGGAGAAGAGTGGCGTCCGGACTGGCGCCGAAAGCGGACGTCCGGATGCAAGGCGTGCAGTTCGCCTTGTGACCCGAAGCCGACTTGGGCGATGGCCTTGGAAGGAGTGGACACGGTGTCGGTACATAGCGCAGGCGCGCCTAATGCGCAGCGGCTGCGCTCCCAGCGCTTCTTTACAGCGTCTCCACGTTTCCGCAGACACTGATCGCCTGACCGGAGATATTGGCCCCGGCGGGCGAGCACAGGAAGAGCGCTATTGAGGCGATGTCCTCGGGCTCGACCATGCGGCGCAGTGAGGTGTTCTGGAGGTATGCTTTTTCCATCTCGTCGTAGGTGAGGCCCTCCGCCTCGGCGCGGGCGGTCAGAACCCTCCTGATCCGGTCACCGCGGACGATGCCCGGCAGAATCGCATTGACCCGCACGCCATCGGGGCCGAGTTCGCGGGCAAGGCTTTCGGTCAGGCCGACGATACCCCATTTGGCGGCGGCATAGGGCGTGCGCAGGCTGATTCCCAGCCGGCCCGCCACCGAGGACATGTTCAGGATAGAGCCGCGGCTTTCGCGGAGGAGGGCGGCGCACCGCCGCGTGACGAGAAACTGGCTCATCAGGTCGACCTCGAGCGTGCGGCGGATGTCGTCGACCTCAAGCGCGTCGATGGCGCCGGTCGGCCCGGCGATTCCCGCGTTATTGACCAGAACATCCAGCCCGCCGAGCTGGGAGCGGACGGTGTCGGCCAGCGCATCGACGGCCTCCGGAACGGAAACGTCGGCGACCTCGGTCAGCAGGCCCGGATGCGCCGCGGCGAAGGCGGCGAGTGCAGGGGCATCGATGTCGCAGATCAGCACCTTCGCGCCCGCCTCGAGGACGGCCTTTGCGGTCACCGCGCCGATGCCTGAAGCGCCTGCCGTGATCAGGACTCGCAGGCCGGGCTCGGGCCGCATCCGGTGAATAAAGCTCATCGATTTTCCCTCGTTCTGGGTCATGCGACTTCCAGCCAATTGCGGCGGATGTCGGGGTTTTCGGAAAGCATGTCGGGGGTGCCGCGAAACACGATCTCGCCATGGCCCATGACCAGGACCTCGGCGGCCACCTTGAGAGCGATTGTCAGCTTCTGCTCGACCAGCAGAACGGCGACGCCGCGGCGGCCGATGTCCAGGATCACCTCCATCACGACGTCGACGATCTGCGGGGCCAGGCCCTCGGTCGGCTCGTCGATGAGGAGGACGCGCGGATTGCCGAGAAGCGAGCGGCAGATCGTCAGCATCTGTTGTTCGCCGCCTGAAAGGTATCCCGCACGGACCGAGCCGCGCTCCTTCAGTCGCGGAAAGTAATCGTGCATCTCCGCGACCGACCAGCAATGTGCGCCCGGGGGTGATGGCTGGATGCCCATCCGCAGGTTCTCCTCGACGGTGAGGTTGGGAAATACCAGCCTTTCCTCGGGGACAAATCCGATGCCCCGGCGGCAGATGTCGTAGGGCCGGCGGGCCGCCAGATCGGTTCCGGCGAGCCGTACAGCCCCGGCGCTGGGCCTCACCAGCCCCATGATCGTCTTGAGGGTCGTCGAGCGGCCCGAGCCGTTGCGGCCCAGGAGGGAAACGATGGCGCCATCGGGAATGGCCAGGTTCACGCCATGCAGCACGTGGCTCTTACCGTAGTGCGCGTGCAGCCCGCTGACCTCGAGAAGGGTCATGTCGCCGTCTCCTCGCCGAGATAGGCCTTCTGGACCTCTGCGTTGGCGCTGATCGCCGGCGGTGTGTCGGTCGCCAGAATCGAACCGTAAACCAGCACCGAGACGCGATCGCAGAGCGAGAACACAACACTCATGTCATGCTCAATCATCAGCAGGGTCTTGTCCGTCGTGACCTTACGGATCAATTCGACCGTCTGATCGGTCTCGTCGCGCGACATGCCGGCGGTCGGCTCGTCGAGCAGGATCACGCTGGCCCGGGTGGTGAGCGTCATGCCGATCTCCAAGGCGCGTTGCTCGGAGTAGGTCAGATCGCCGGCCATGTCGTGCGCCCGCCGCTCAAGGCCGACGATGGAGAGCAGTTCGGCAGTTTCCTCATTGACTGCCCGCATTCTCGACACGGGCCTGAACAGGCCGTAGCGGATGCCGTGCCGGGCGAGTACGCCCAACCGGAGATTCTCGAACACGCTGAGCCGCCGGAAGTTGCTGGTGATCTGGAAGGACCGGGCCAGGCCCGCGCGATTGATCACGTGGGGCGGGAGACCGCCAATGGGACGCTCCTGCAGCCGTATCGTTCCGCTCGTGGGCGCAAACATTCCCGAGATCAGGTTGAAAAGGGTCGATTTGCCGGCGCCGTTCGGCCCGATGACGGCATGGCGCTCGCGGGACCGCACGTCGAGGTTGACTTCCTGCAGCACCGAGATGGACCCGAAGGACTTGGCGATCCCATTGAGTTCGAGGAGTGCTTCCGTCATGACGGGTTCACATCGGGTTCGGATCCCGCGCGGACTCGCTGCCAGAGCGTGCCGATGGGGTGGCGGGCTTGAAGGATAAGCCAAAGTCCGGCGGCGAAGAGCGCCAGCGGCAGCAGCCACGGCACCGGGCTGAGCGGCGTCCAGTTGAGACCAAAGACCTCATAGGCGGGAAAGCCACCGCCGGCGTCCCGGCGCGCCACCGCATAATCCCGGCTGAAGACCACGGCAAGCGTTTCGATGAGGAAAATGGCCGCTGCGGCGACGAGCAGACTGCCCAGAGTGGCTTGTGCATAGGGCCTGGCAAGACGAGACCAGTCGAGTTGCCCGCGGTGACGCAGATGCTGGTGGATCAGGCCGCCAAGACCGTTCGGGGCGTAGAGCATCACAAGCACGAAGATCAGGCCTTGGTAGAGCAGCCAGGAGCGTGTGAGGTCGGAGACAAGGTAGGCGAAGAGTGTGAAGATCACCGCGCCGACCACCGGACCGAAGAAGATCGTCGCCCCTCCCACGAAGGTATAGAGAACGACTTGGGCGGAGACGCCCGACGCGAAGAGGACGTAGTTCGCCGTCTCGTTCGAGATCGCCTGCAGCGCGCCCGCCACGCCTGAGAACATGGCCGAGATGGCGAAGATGATGACCTTGGTGATGTGAGCGTTATAGCCGAGGAAGCGCACTCTCTGCTCGTTGTCGCGGAGCGCCAGCGCCAGGCGGCCGAAGGGTGTGCGGGTCAGGCCCCAGAGCAGCAGGATCGAAAGCGCGACCCAGGCGAGGGTGAGGTAGTAGACCTCGATAAGCGAGCCGAAGATGAGCCCGCCCCAAGGCATCCGCATCGACGACAAACCCGCCTCGCCGCCGAACACGCCCTGCCAGTGCGGGGCGAGGGAGTGGAACAGTTCGGCGATCGCGAGGGTGACAAGCGCGAAGTAGACGCCCGAGCGCATCGTGGCGAAGAACCCGGCGACGAGACCGATGAGCAGCCCGGCCGCGGCCCCGGCGAGCGGCAGGAGCGGGGTGGGAAAGCCGAGGCCGTCTTCGATGCGCGCCATCAGGTGCAGCGCGGCGAAGGCCCCGACACCGAAGTACGCGGCGTGTCCGAACGACAGCAGCCCGGCTTGTCCGGCAAGAAGATTGAAGGCCAGCGCAAAAAGGCTGGCGATCAGAATGTTGATCAGCGCGTTCTGCCAACCGAGGTCGAGGAACGGCGGCGCGACGATCAGGAACGCCCCGACAAGGGCGAGCGGCAGGAGAGCACGCGCCATCCTAGCCTCGCTCGCCCATCAGGCCTGCGGGCCGGACCAGCAACACCAGCAGCATCAGTGCGAAGGGGATGGTCGCCGAGATCGACGAGACCTGCATCGTCATCAGCCCTCCCATTGTCCGTGCCCAGTCGCCCAGCCCCACCAGCGCCAGCAGGTCGGCGGCGGACCAGTCGATCCCGACCGCGAAGGACGAGAACAGCCCGATCAGCAGCGAGGCCAGCAGCGAGCCCTGCAGCGAGCCGAGGCCCCCCACCACGACGACCACGAAGACGATGACGCCAAGCTCCAGCGCCATGTTCGGGTTTGTCGGGTAGAAGGCGCCGGCGACGGCACCCGCCAGTCCTGCCAGCGCCGCGCCGGCACCGAAAACGCTGGTGAAGACGACGGGAATGTTATGCCCCAGCGCTTCGGCCATCTGCGGCAGTCTTTCGGCGGCCCGCACCACGATCCCGATGCGGGTGCGCGAGAGCAGTAGCCATAGCGCCACGAACATCACGATCGCGACAATGCCCATGAACACCCGGTAGAAAGGGTAATCGGTGCCATAGACGGTGAAGGCGGCAAACCGCAGCGTATCTGCCATCTGGTAGTTCACCGGGAAGTCGCCGAAGACCAGCTTGACCGCCTCCTCGACGATCAGCGCGAGTCCGAAGGTCAGCAGCAGTTCGTGCGCGTGCCCGAAGGCATGAACGCGGCGCAGGAGGAATCTTTCGACAAGCATGCCGACAATGCCCACAAAGGCCGGCGCGACGAGAAGCCCGACCCAGAAGCCGGCGGCTGAGGACACGGCGTAGGCCACGTAGGCGCCCAACATGTAGAACGAGGCATGGGCGAAGTTCAGCACGCCCATCATGCCGAAGATCAGAGTCAGCCCGGCGGAGACCATGAACAGCAGCAGGCCATAGATGACCCCGTTCAGAGTCGAGATCAGGTAGAATTCCATTGTCAGCTCCGGAAGCGGGGCGCGGCGATCCGGCCGGACGTTGCCCGGCCGGATCGTCTGTGGCCGGGCTCAGCCTGGTCGCTTCATCTCACAGCTGGACTGCACGGGATAGATCGCCTCTTCGCCGGGGACGACCTTGACCATCTGGAAGCCCATGTCCGTGTCATCGGCCGGGTATTTCGCGTTCTTCACGACCTTGGAGACAACGACCGGCCGGATCGTTTGATGGTCTTCCTTGCGCACCGAGATCGGACCGACCGGGCTCTCGTAGGTGGTGTCCTCCAGGGCCTCGGCGATCTTCGTCACATTGACGTCGCCGCCTTCCGACGACACCTTCGCCAAGGCTTCCTGAAGGGCGCCCACCGCGAAGGCAGCCTGGGGCTCGACGAAGGTAGGTAAGTGTCCCTCGGCTGCCTTGTAGTCATCGGCGAAGCTGCCGTCGGCGGCAGAATTGTCGTAGGCGTTGGCGATGTAGTGGCCGAGCGCCGTTTCGCCCGCATTCGCGATGTTGCCCGGCTGGTCGAGAAAGGCGGTGGCGAAGCGGACCTTGAGGCCCGCATCCCCGGCGGCCTTCATCAACAGGAGCAGGTCGTTGGACCAGTTCCCGGTGATCACCGTGTCCGGGTTGGCGGCCTTGATCTTTGCCACGAAGGGGGCGAAATCCTGAATTTTGTTGACGTCGTGCAGCACCTCGCCGACCACCTCATAGTCGCCCATCGCGGTGTCCGCGGCGGTCGCGGCCTGCATATCCTGGCCCCAGGAATAGTTCTGGTTGATTGAATAAACGCGGGTTCCCAACGTTCCCTGCTCCTTCATGGTGGAGATCAGGGCGTTGACCCGCATCGGCGCCGTTGACGTGTACCGGAAGTGGTAGAAGTGGCACTTCTCGCCGGTCAGCTCCATCGCTTCGGCGCCGACGTTGATGTACATCATCTCGTTGCCGGGATTGCGGATATTGTGCTTGCGCACATCCTCGGTGAGCTGGCCCGCGATGGCCGACGATGCGCCTTGGATGATGATGTTTATTCCGTCCGCCTGAGCTTGGCGGAATTTGTCGGCCGCCTCTGTTGGGCCCCCGGCGTTGTCGTACTCCACCACCTCTACCGGTTCGCCGTTGACCCCGCCCGCGGCATTGATCCTGTCGATGCCGTAGTGGACGCCGTTGGCGAACATCCGTCCGGTCGATGTCTGCGCGCCCGACAGGCTCTCGATGATGCCGATCTTGAGCGGCTTCGCCGCCAAGGGGGCGGCACTGAGGCTGCCGGCGACGACAAGCGCGATCAGGGAAATGTGTCTCACAGGTTTCCTCCTCCGTTTTTTTATTATCCGCGATCGGCGGCCCGTTCTTCGCATGGCCTCTTCCCGTCGCGAGTCGAACCTAGAAGATTGCCCAGGTTCATGTAAAGATAATATATTATTGATCTGTGATCACAGTTATCTGAGCGGACGTCGAGAGCGCGGCTCGTCCCAGGCCGTCGGGAAGGCTTCCCACTCTGCCCGACGCGGTACGCGCAGCAGGCGCCCCGAGATCCTAGACCGGCACCTGGAAGTCTCGCCTGCTCGAGAGATAGACCACGCCAGTATACAATCTATAATTGTGATCACATATCGTAGATGGGCTGCAGTTTATTTCCGGATCGGGAAGCTTTAAGTTGGCGCAAGGAGACTTAGGGGCCGCCGATATCGCCGCCTCGGGCCGGATGAAGGAAACAGATGAACGACAAGGTCAGACCGATCGACGTCACGACCGTGCAGGAACGGGTCTATCAAGAGTTGCGGAACGCGCTCTTTCAGGGGCGATTCATGCCGGGCGAAGTCCTGACCATCCGAGCCCTTGCCGCGGCCCTCGGGACGAGTCCCATGCCGGTCAGGGAGGCGATCCAGCGCCTGGTGACCGAGAACGCCCTGACCCAGCTCCCCAACCGCACCTTCCAGGTCACGGCGCTCACGCTCGAGAACTACGATGAGTGGATTCGCCTGCGATGCGAAGTGGAAGGCTATGCTGCGCAGCGGGCGGCCCTGCGCGCACCGGCCGGCGTTTGCAGCGACCTGAGGAAGATCAACAAGACTTTTGAACGCGCCGTCGAGGCGGGCGATGCCGTCGGCATGCTGCAAGCCAATCAGCACTTTCATTTTGCGGTCTATGAAGCTGCGGACTCCGATGCGTTGCTGAAGATGATCGGTTCCCTGTGGCTCCGCTTTGGCCCGGTGCTTTCTTTCGTGCAGAACGTGTCCGGCTCGACCGAGATGTTCCGTCGCGGTGCCACGGTTCATGAGCGGGTGATCGCAGCGATCGAACGCCGCGACGCCAAGCAAGCGCGCTTTGCGCTGGCGCTCGATATCCGCGCCGCGTCGTCGTGGTTCCGTCTCCATCACTTCGGCTCTGCGGGAGAAACCCAGCCGCAACCCGCGCCGCGCCGGGGGCGGCGCTAAGACCTGACGCGCTGAGACGGGGTTCCCGGCAACACACCGCGAGAGCGCCCGATCCGGGTACCGCAATGTCGCGCCGCTTAGACGGGGCCCTTTCGGTCGATCGCCATCTTATTGTGATCACAGATATGAGATAGACCATTGACCAAGCCATGCCCGATGGCATACTTGGCGGAATGTGAGCGCTCGCGGGCGGCGCAGAAGGGATTGGCGAGCCACCGAACGAGCCGCCAACGCAATGACAAGCGGGAGGTAAAGGATGCTTCTTTCAAAGCCGAGGATCGCGGCCTCCACGTCGCGCGTGGCTTCTCCATCGCACAGATGAGCATCAACACGCGTGCTTGCCGTTACCGGCCGGGCCCGGTCGGCCCAGACCGGCGTCCTCGAATTCTAGGCCCTCGCGGTCATCTCGCTGACCAGCAACATCCTTTGTCGACCGCAAGGTCGGCATACTCCGGGAGATAACTTTTGGAAAAAATCGCTATCGTTGGAAGCGGTTTGATCGGGCGGGCCTGGGCGATCAGTTTCGCCCGCGCCGGATACGAAATTTCTCTCTATGACCGGGTGGCCGGCGCGGCCGAAAAGGCGATCACTTTCGCTCGCGAGATGGCAGCGCCTCTCGAATCGGAAGGCTTGCTCGAGGGCCAGAGTGCCGACGATCTGGCCGCGCGCATCAAGCCCGTGGGAAGCCTTGAGGAGGCTCTGGAAGGCGCCATTCACGTGCAGGAGAACACTCCCGAAGACGTTGCGGTGAAGCAGAAGGTCTTTGCCGAGTTGGATGCTGTTGCGGCGCCGGAGGCGGTGCTGGCCAGTTCGACCTCGGCGATTCTGCCCTCGCAATTCACCGAACATTTGAAGGGCCGGGCCCGTTGCCTGGTCATGCACCCGATCAACCCCCCTTACCTTGTCCCGGCGGTGGAGATCGTTCCCGCACCCTGGACCGATCCCGCGGCGACCGAGAAGACGCGGCAGCTTGCGGTCGCTTCAGGCCAGGCCCCCATCATGATGAAGCGCGAGCTCGACGGTTTCGTTATGAACCGGCTGCAGGGCGCCTTGCTGGAAGAGGCCTTCCGGCTGGTGGCGGACGGCTATGCGTCGGTCGAGGATGTCGATGTGGGCATCCGCGAGGGCCTGGCGTTGCGCTGGTCCTTCATGGGGCCATTCGAGACCATCGATCTCAATGCGCCGGGCGGGGTGGAGGACTATTGCGAACGCTATCAGCAACTCTACTCCCGGCTGCTTGGCTCAATGCAGCGCAGGGTCGACTGGACTGGTGCGGTATTGCAGACCGTTGTGAAGGAACGCCGCGCGCAACTGGCCGCTGCCGACCTGCCGGAACGACAGCAGTGGCGCGACCGTCGGCTGATGGCGCTGGCCGTTCACAAGCGCAAGGCCGCGAAAGAAATTGGCTCCTGAGGAAGACACCATGGCAACGAAACGCAAAGTCATCATCACCTGCGCCGTCACCGGGGCGATCCACACGCCCTCGATGTCGCAATACCTTCCGGTGACGTCGCAGGAGATCGCCGACGCGGCGATCGGGGCGGCGGAGGCAGGCGCCGCGATCGTGCATCTGCATGCCCGCGACCCGAATACGGGCAAGCCGGATCAGTCGCCGGAGGCCTTCGAGCCCTTCCTCAAGGTGATCAAGCAGCGCTCCGACTGCGTCGTGAACCTCACCTCCGGCGGCGCGCCCTGGATGAAAATCGAGGAACGCATCCAGCCCTCCGTCAGGTTCAAGCCGGAGGTGGCGTCCCTCAACATGGGGTCGATGAACTTCGGTCTGTTTCCGATGCTGGGCCGCTTCAAGGAATTCAAGCACGCGTGGGAGAAGGAGCATCTCGAGAATTCCGTCGACCTCATCTTTCGCAATACGTTCAAGGACATCGAGTATGCCTTGCGCACTTTAGGCGATAGCGGCGTTCGCTTCGAGTTCGAGTGCTACGACGTCGGCCATCTCTACAATCTGCACCATTTCCTCGAGCGCGGACTGGTGAAGCCGCCGCTGTTCGTGCAGACCGTGTTCGGTATTCTGGGTGGCATCGGTCCGCATCCCGAGGACGTCCTCCATATGAAGCGAACCGCCGACCGTTTGTTCGGCGAGGATTATCAGTGGTCGGTGCTGGGGGCCGGGCGCAACCAGATGCCGATTATCTCCATGGCCCTGGCGATGGGGGGCAATGTCCGCGTTGGCCTCGAAGATTCGCTCTGGGGTGGGCCGGGCCGGCTTGCGCAATCGAATGCCGAGCAGGTGACGAGTGCCCGCAAGATGATCGAGGGCCTCGGTATGGAGGTCGCAACCCCCGAGGAAGCGAGACAGATCTTAAAGTTGAAAGGCGCCGACAAGGTCGGATTTTAGATGGGGGACCGCCAAAGGAACGAGAGGCCGAGCGGCGCCGCTGGTGACCGATCTTGCAGAGAGATCCCTGGGAAGGTTTGGCTGGGGGAGCTGGATTCCAAATCGCCCGAGTAATCCCGCTAAATCGGATTCTTGCAAAGCATATAGACAGGAATGCTCCGCAATGTGGCTAAGGCGGCATGCGGCCAGCCCCTTGGGGGGGGGGGGCAGTCAAGTCAGACATTTGGGCGGGCAAGGTCAACTTACTCCTCGGAAGCGGACTTGCTTCAAGCGGCCCTGGACCTCGCTTCGTGACCCGAAGCGGCCCTTTCATGCCGGTTTAGCAATTTGACTGGGCCGGATGCCTCCGCGAAGGTCGCCGCGCGTGCCTTCAACGCTCCTGATGCAGGTGACAGGCGACATGATGCCCGGGGGCCAATGCCGTCTGTGCAGGAACTTGGTCGACGCAGACCGGGCCGATGTGCCGAGGACAGCGTGGATGGAAGCGGCAACCGCCGGGAAGGGAGAGGGGGCTCGGAATGTCGCCTTCCAGCGGCGGCGGGTCGGGCTGGTTCGCTTCCGGAAGCGGCACGGAGGCCAGCAGCACCTCAGTATAGGGATGCTGGGGCCGGTCGAATATCTGGGCCGTCGGCCCTTTTTCGACGATGCATCCAAGATACATCACCGCCACCTGGTCGCACAGGTGCCGGACGACCGCCAGATTATGGGAAATGAACAGGTAGGTGAGATTGAGCTCCCGCTGCAGGCTCCGCAGGAATTCCAGCATCTGCGCCTGCACCGAGACGTCCAGCGCAGAGGTCGGTTCGTCAAGCACGAGCATCTTGGGATTCAGGGCGACCGCGCGGGCAATGCAGACCCGCTGTTTCTGACCACCGGAAAGCTCGTGCGGGTAGCGATAAAGGAAACGTCTCCCCAGGCTGACGATATCAAGCAGCTCTTCGACCCGTGCCCGCAGCGGAGCGCCGCGCAGGTCGGTGTGGATGATCAGCGGTTCGGCAATGCTGGCGAAGATCGTCTTGCGCGGATTGAGCGAGGCATGAGGATCCTGGAAGACCATCTGGATGTCGCGGCCCAGGTCGCGCCGGGCCCGGCCGTCCAGGTGGGTGATGTCGCGGCCATCGAACAGGATGCTGCCCGCGCTGGGCCGGTGCAGGCCGGTCACCAGACGGGCGACCGTCGACTTGCCGGAACCGGACTCGCCGACCAGCCCCAGGCAGCCGCCGCGCGGGATGGCGAAGTCGATGCCGTCCACGGCTTTCAGGCTGGCTTTGGCGAAGCGTCCGCTCCGGACCTCGAAAACCTTGGAGAGCCCGCGGGCTTCCAGCAGGAGTGCTTCACTCATAGACCGCCTCCACCGGGGGGCCGGGATAGTGATGGCAGGCCACGCGGTGGCCTGGGGCTGCTTCGACGGCCGGCGGCTTCTCGCGGGCGCAGACATCCATCGCCAGGGGGCAGCGCGGATAAAAGCGGCAACCGCGCGGAGGATCCAGAAGATTCGGAATCGAGCCGGGGATGCCCTGCAGCTTGCCGCTGTCGCCGTGAAGCTTCGGGATCGCCTTCAGCAATCCCTGGGTATAGGGGTGCAGCGGACTTTCAAGCAGCCTTGCCGTCGGGGCGTCTTCGACGATGGTACCGGCGTACATCACCACGATGCGCCGGCAGACCTTCGCGACGACGCCCAGGTCGTGAGAGATCAAGACGACCGCGAGTCCCAGGCGTTCGACAAGCTGGTGGATGAGGCGCAGGACCTGGCCCTGGATGGTTACGTCCAGGGCGGTGGTCGGTTCGTCGGCGACCAGCAGCGCAGGCTCGCCGGCGAGCGCCATGGAGATGAGCACACGTTGACGCATGCCACCAGACAGGGCGTGCGGATAGGCATCCAGCAGGCGCTCCGGATGCGGCAGTTGAACCTCGGTCAGCAGCTCGATCGCCCGGGTGCGCTGCCCCTTGCGGTCCAGACGCGTGCCCCGGGGTTCCGACTTCTGCCGCGCCGCGATGACGTCGGTCAGCTGGCGGCCGATGGTCAGGAGCGGGTTCAGATAGGTCATCGGGTCCTGCGGGATCAGGGCGATCTCGTTGCCGCGCAGGCGCCGCATGGCGCCTTCGCTCACCTTGGTGAGGTCCGTGCCCTTGTACCGGATGGCGCCCGCGGTGAAACGTGCCGGCGGCATGGGCAGCAGCCGTAGCAGGCTCCTCACGGTAACCGATTTGCCGCAGCCGGTTTCGCCGACGATCCCGAGGGTCTCGTGCGCCGCCAGTTCGAACGTGATTCCATCCAGGATCTGCAGCCGGCCGTCGAAGGTATCGATGTCCAGACGCAGGTTGTCGAAAGCCAGCAAGGGGATCTGCTCGTTCATCGGCCGCGGCTCCGGGGATCGAACACGTCGCGCAGGCCGTCACCCACCAGGTTGAAGCCCAGGACCGTCAGATAGATGACCAGGCCGGGGAAGGTCGCGTACCACCACCAGGTCGGCAGGTAGTTGCGCCCGATGGAAATCATGGCACCCCATTCCGGCGTCGGCGGCTGCGCGCCGAGACCGATGAAACCCAGGCTGGCGGCGGCCAGGATCGCCATGCCCATGTCCATGCTGGCCTTCACCAGGATGGGGGACAGGCAGTTCGGCAGTATGTGGGAGAACAGGATGCGGGGTGTGGAGGCGCCGGCCAGCCGGGCGGCCTCGACGTAGCTTTCGCCCTTGAGCGACAGCGTCTTGCTTTCGATCAGCCTTACGTAACCGGGCCACCACACGAGGGAAAGCGCGATGATGGCATTGACAATGCTCGGCCCCAGGGCGGCGACGATGGCGATGGCCAGAACCAGGCCCGGGACGGCAAGGAAGACGTCGGTCACGCGCATGATGACTTCACGCAGCCAGCCGCCACGGTAGCCGGCCAGGATGCCCAGCGGCACGCCGATGCCGGCGGCGACGCCGGTGATGATCAGCGCAATGGCGAGGGACAGGCGTGTGCCCACGACGACCCGTGTCAGGATATCGTTGCCGACCTCGTCGGTGCCGAACCAGTGCGCCGCGGACGGCGGCTGAAGCTTCTGCGCCAGGTTCACCGCGCCTGCTGCATCTTCCGGATAGGGAACGATCGCAGGGCCGATCGCCGCCAGCAGCAGGAATACGATGGCCAGGAACAGGCCCAGCATGGCCGAGCCGCTGCGCCGGTATGTGTGCCAGTACAGTCGGAGCTGCCGCAGCTGTGGAGCATGGCGTTCGCGCCAGCCGTTCGCCGGCGGCGCGCTTTCGTCCAGGCTGGCCATGGTCAGCCGGCCTCCCTGGTACGCGGGTCGATCCAGGCGTAGGTCAGATCGATCAGCAGGTTGGAGAGCATGAAGCAGGTGCCGATCAGCAAGGTCACCCCCATGATCGGCTGGAAGTCCTGGGAGATCGCGGACTGCGTGGCGTAGAGTCCGACGCCCGGCCAGTCGAATACCGATTCAACAAGTACCGTGCCGCCCAGCATCCATCCGAAGCGCAGGCCGATCATGGCCAACGTCGGCAGGATGGCGTTCTTCAGGGCATAGACACAGACCGTGCGGAGCCGGCTGATCGAGTGGGCGCGCGCCGTGACGATATAGTCCTGGGCCAGCGCCTCGATCATCTCCGCGCGGTTCACTCGGATGATGGAGGCGAGCGCCGGAAAGCAGAGGGCGACGGCCGGCAGCACCAGGTGCGCCGCCGCATCCGAAAACACGCGCCACTGCCCTTGCAGCAGGGAGTCTACAAGGTAGAGGTGGGTGATCGGCTGCGGCGGCGTCGACATGAGACCGAGGCGCCCGCCGAGCGGCAGCAGGCCCAGGTCCAGCGCGATGAGAAGTTGCAGCATCAGGCCAAGCCAGAACATCGGAATCGCAACGCCGGACACGCTGACGACGCGGGCCAGGTGGTCGAACCAGCGGTTCTGGCCCAGCGCGGAGAGGATGCCGAGCGGGATGCCGAGCACAATGGCAATCAGAATTGAAAAGACGACCAGTTCGAAGGTCGCGGGAAAGTACGTCACGAGGTCGTCCAGCACGTCATGGTTGGTGCGCACGGAACGACCGAAATCACCGCGCACGACTCCCATGAGATAGCGGCCGAGCTGTATGGGAAGCGGCTGATCCAGCCCGTACTCCTGGCGGATCTGTTCGACCATCTGCAGTGTCGCATCCGGGCCGGCGGCCAGTGAGGCAGGGTCGCCCGGCGCAACATGAGAGATCGAAAAGGTGATCAGGAGCAGGCCGAACAGCATGGCGAGCAGCAGCGCCAAGCGCTTGCCGATATAGATGGCCATCCGTGTTTTCCCTCTCCTGGTCCCTTGGGCAGGTTGAACCCCGCCGGCAGGTTCCGCCGGTCGCCCCAGCAGGGACGCCCGGCGGTTCCCGCGATTTCGACAGCCTACTTGGCGTCGATGGTCAGCTGGTAGAGATCAACCTCGCCGGTGAAGTGGACGGGCGAGAAACTGAATCCCTTCAGCCAGTCCCGGCGGGCCCAGCGGCGATTCGACAGCATACCGAAGATCTCCGGTTGGTCGGCCACGATTTGCTTCTGGATTTCGGCATAGAGCGGCGCCCGTTCGTCCCAATTCGCCTTGCCGCGGGCTTCGATGATCAGAGCGTCGAGTTCGGGATCCTTCAAATAGTGGGAGCCATAGTACTTCCCCCAGGAGTCGCTGTGATACTGGAATGCCACGGCATCCGGATCGGTGGCGACGGGGGTCGCGAAAATGGCGATCATGTTCGGTGCCGTTTCTACCTTTTCGGCGCGGGCCGTCATATTCGGCCAGGTCAGCGGGACCATTTTCACCGAGATGTTCAGCGGCTTCAGGTTGTCGATCAGCACCAGACCGATCTTGCGCTCTTCCTCCAGGCCCTGAACGTAGACATATTCCAGCTCGATGCCGCCGTCGGGATGGGCGCTCTTGGCCAGGTATTCCTTGGCCTTGGCGAGGTCCTGGCGCGGCATGTCCGGGACGGCGATGTGGCCTTTGATCGCCGGCGCAAAGGGGCTGTCTTCCAGCACTGCGGCGCCGTTGTAGATCTGCAGCAGCGAGTCGTAGTCGAAGGCATAGGCAACCGCTTTACGCAGGTTGATGTCCGCGGTCAGACCCACCTGGGTATTGAACTTGATGCCGAAGGTGGTCATGCCGCCGTGATCCTCCACGACGATTCCGGGCATCTGGCCGATGACGTCGAAATCCTCGCTGGAAAGGCCTTCGACGATGTCCGCTTGGCCGGCAATCAGCGCGGCGCGCTGGGTCGAGGCCTCCCGCATGAGCTTATAGATGACGCCGGCCGGGTGGGTGTCATGCGGCCAGCCCTTCCAGTAGTCGTCCTGCGCGATCAGCTGATAGAGCGTGCCTTGCTCCCAGCGTCCCATCTTGAAGGGGCCGCTGCCGGCGGCGTGCTCGGTCATCCAGGCCTGGCCCATGTCGCCATCCGTCTCGTGGGCCATGACCTCGTTGGGGTTCATGATGTACCACCAGGGCAGGAAGGAAAGGAACGGCGCATAGGGTTCTTCAAGCGTGAAGCGCACGGTGTGGGCGTCGACTGCCTCGATACCCTCGGGCTTCAGCACCGAGGACAGCATCCACGCGGGACCCTTGTTGATCTTCAGCGTGCGCTCGAACGAAAACTTGACCGCGGCGGCGTCAACCGGGTCGCCGTTGTGGAAGGTGGCGTTGCTGGACAGATGGAAGGTCCAGACGGTCGCGTCGTCGTTCTTTTCCCAGCTCGATGCCAGCCAGGGCTTGATCTCCGCAGGGTTGTCTTCGTACTTCACCAGCGCATCGTAGAGCGACTGCTGCAGCATGCGGGTCGACCAGTTGTAAACCTGGCTCGGATCGAGGTTGGGCACCGGCTGGCGACCGCCGAATACGATCACGGGGCCTTCCGGTGTTTTCTCGAATGCGGCCGCCGGCTGGCTCAGTGACGTGGCGGCAAGCGCGCCGAGCGTCAAGGCGAAGGCGGCTTGCCGGCCGCTTTTCAGAATCTTCATCATTGTTATTTGGCCTCCTGTTCGGGTGGTGCGTGGTTCTTGTGATTGTCAGGTGAGTATCAGGTCGATGGCATGCGCGACCAGGCGCCGCGACAGCATCACCGGCCGGCCGGAGGCTTCGGCGATCTGCCGCCGCATGACCTCCGAATAGCCCATGCAATGCATGACGATCATGTCGGTTTCTGAAAGCTCCCGGCCGGCGGCTTGCATGCGATCGCCGCTGTAGGGCGATGCGAAGGTCACCTTGCTGGTCTTGCCGTCAATCCCGTGGAACTCGTCTATCTGCTTCTTGTCGGGCACCAGGATGCCGAGCGTCTCGGCGCCGTAGGCCAGCCCGCGGACGAAGTGATCGACCACCTGCTGCGGCTCGATGAACAGCGTGCGCAGGTGGAACCGCTCGAAATGCCCGGTGCACAGCAGGACGATCAGGTCGTAGCCTTCGCCGTCCAGTTCGTTGAAGAGCTGCTGCAGGCGTTGTTGAATCTTCGATTTGCCGAGAATCACTTCGCGGCCGTCGGCCAGCCGGCTGACCAGGCGTTGTTCGCCATCGACGGGGGCGAGAGCTGCGATCGCGTCATCGTCCAGTCCATCCAGGACACCGATCTCGACGACGTCCAGAGGGCACTTCACCTCCTTCAGAATCTCCGGTGTCAGATCGACCCGGGGCGCCTGCCCGATGGTCACGAACGCGGTGCGCTTTGCCACGGTGTAGTCCTCATTGTTGCCCGAGCCGGCCCTACGCACGGTTTCCCGTGCGTCTGCCGACAGCAAACACGGTACGAGGAAGCTTCCCGGCTCGGAAATACGTGCGGCCACGTACCCCGCCGCTTAAGTTAGGCCGGGTCCGGCGATAACTGTTCGTAGGCGGCTAAGTGCGGCCCGTCAGCAGGATGCGGCGGATCAGCTCGGCGGGAGACGAGGCCCCCAGTTTACCCATGGCACGGGCGCGGTGGATCTCGACGGTGCGGTGGCTGATTCCCAGTTTTCGCGCCGCTTCCTTATTGGACAGGCCGTCGAGCACCAGCGTCAGAACTTCGCGTTCCCGTTGCGTGAGAGGCTCGTCGGCTTCCGGCAGGCGGTCGACCAGTTCACCGTCGGGCAGATCGCGCAGTTCATCGAGTTGCGTGAGCTGCAGGCGCAGGGCCCCGGCGATGACTCGTCTGGCGGTTACCACGGGCTTTCCCGTGAGGCCGGCAACGCGCTGGGCCTCTGACTCGGTGTACCCGACTGAGTGCATGAGGATCAGTTCGCAGTCCTTCATCTGTCCGGCCGCTTCTTCCAGTCGCCCGCTTTCGGCCGTCAGGGCGGCGGCCTGGGGTTTGCGGATGGTGGTCGCGTGGGAATGCAGGTAGTGCCGTTCCGCAATCTGGCGTTGCAGTGGGTACACGACGCCGATGCGGCCTTCTTCGACGACCAGGGCGTCGATCCAGGCATCCACCACGAGCTGGCCGTTGATCAGCGGTGTGCGGCTGGCGAAAGGTGCGAAAAGGCCAGTGGTGATGAGCACCAGGACGTTGAACCCCGCGCGGTCCAAACGGTCGAGCAGTCCGGCCACCTTTTGCGTGGCGAAGCTGCTGGAGATCACGACGTGGTCGCCGTCCGCCAGGCGGGTGTAGAGCGATTCTTCGTCGTTCGAGGGCCCGGCCGCCTCGATCTCGGCCTCGGAAAGACCGTCCAGCGCGCCGAATTGCTCGCAGGCCAGCGGGCGTCCCACCATGCGCAGGATTTCAGGCACCACGTCGTCACGCGGGGCTTGTCCGATGGTTACGAAAGCGACCCGATGTTCCGTGGCGTCGGTATCGGGCGATGGCGGGTTCATGGCTGCTCGGAAACTCATACTTTAATCGAGGACTCAAGGATAGGGCAGGTAGGGCAAGGCGTCTAGCGATGCCCCGCCGGTGGCTCATCGCAGTCATGTATCCGCTGCGCGACCGCTAAGGGCTTGCCCGTATTTGCCTCTGTAACAGGCTCGATTAGGCTCTGCATGAATGGCCCGGCAAGGCGGGCGCGAAACCGGAGGACGGCTGCAGAGATGCTGCGTGAAATCGAACGGGACGAACTGGAGCCTCTGGCGACTGGTGCCTGGATCCTGGGTGCGGGTGGCGGCGGCAGTCCTTACTTATCGTACCTGAATGCCAGGAACCTCTATCAACAGGGTAAGCGGGTCAATCTGATGGATCCGCGCGGTCTGGACGATGACGACCTGGTGGCCGTGGTCTCCAACATGGGCGCCCCGCTGGTTGGTCAGGAACGGCTGTCCGATCCCGCCTTTTCGGCCAAGCCGCTCCGCATGATGGAGGACTACCTCGGGCGTAAATTCCGCGCCGTCATGTCGGTCGAGATCGGCGGTGGCAACGCGTTCCAGTCGTTGCTGGTATCGGCGGTCACCGGTCTTCCCATGGTCGATGCCGATGCGATGGGCCGGGCCTTTCCGGAGGCGCAGATGACCAGCTTTGCCATTGCCGGTCTGCCGATGTTCCCGCTGACCCTGGCCGACATTCGCGATAACGAGGTTATCGTGGCGCGCGCGGCGAGCTGGAAGTGGATGGAGCGCATCAGCCGCAAGGCCTGCACCGAGGTGGGCTCGATCGCCGCCACCTGCAAGGCGCCACGCAGCGGTCGCGAAGTCAAGGAGCACGGCATCCTCGATACCACGACGAAGGCAATCCGCATCGGACGGGTGGTGCGCGAGGCGCGCCGCCGGCACGAAGACCCCGTCGCCGCTCTGCTCGAAGCAGAAAGTGGCGTACTGGTTTTCAAAGGCAAGATCCATGACCTGCAGCGGCGGGCGACCGAAGGGTTCCTGCGTGGCAAGGCACAGGTCGAAGGGCTGGGCGAAGACCGCGGCAGCACCTTCGAATTGGAATTCCAGAACGAGTTCGCGGCTGGCTGGCGCGATGGGGAGGTCGTGGTGACCACGCCGGACATCATCTGTGTGATGGACAGCGTTTCCGGCGAGGCGATCGGCACGGAGTCGATCCGCTACGGTCAACGCGTGAGCGTCGTCGCGCTGCCGTCGCCAGACCAACTGCTGACCCCGCAGGGGCTCGATCACGTCGGTCCCCGAGCTTTTGGCTATGATTTCGATTATAAAACTGTTTTTCAGGCGGTGAAGGCATGAAGCGCATCGGCATCGACGTTGGCGGTACCAATACGGATGCCGTCCTCATTGAGGGCGGTCGCGTGCTGCGTGGCATCAAGACCCCGACCACCGAGGATGTGACCAGCGGCGTGCGCAAGGCCCTGGCCGAAGTGTTGCAGGGCGATGGTGCGTTGGCGGCATCGATCGACGCCGTCATGATCGGCACGACGCATTTCACCAATGCCGTGGTTCAGCGGCGCGGACTGAACCGCGTCGGTGCCTTGCGCATTGGCCTGCCGGCCAGCGCTTCTCTGCCGCCTTTCGTGGATTGGCCGGAGGATCTGGCCGGTCTGGTGTGCGGCGAAGTGGCCATGGTCGAAGGTGGCCATGAATACGACGGCCGGCCCATCGTGCCGCTGGACCGCCAGGCGATCCGCGACGCGGCGAAGCGCATAGCCGACGACGGTCTGACGGCCATTTACGGCAGTTAGGTGTTATACCCGCAGAAGGCGGAGTGCGAGGAGGCCGCGGCCGAGATGCTTGCCGAGGAGATTCCCGGTGCGCGGATCACGCAGTCCCACGACCTCGGCCGTATCGGCCTGCTGGAGCGGGAGAATGTGGCCCTCTTGAATGCCTGCCTGCAGGATATGGCCGAAAAGACCGCCCGGGCCTTCGTCGATGCGCTGGCGGATAGTGGCATCTCCGCGCCGCTCTACATCACGCAGAATGACGGTACCATTACGCTGGCCGAGCAGGCCGCGCGACTTCCGGTCTATTGTTTCGCGTCCGGGCCTACCAACTCGATGCGTGGCGCCGTGTTTCTCTGCGGTATTGAGGACGGCGTTGTTGTCGATGTGGGTGGCACGACCAGCGACATCGGTTACCTGAAGAACGGCTTTCCGCGTGAAGCCAATTCCATTGTTGAGGTGGGGGGCGTGCGCACCCTGTTTCGGATGCCCGACCTGCTCTCCCTTGCGCTGGGCGGGGGCACCGAGATCGACCTGAAGACAGGCAAAATAGGCCCCGGCAGCGTCGGTTACCGCCTGACGAAGGAAGCGATGGTTTTCGGCGGGACCCAGCTCACGTCTACCGATTTGGCGGTCGCTGCCGGTATCGCCGAGGTCGGCGACCGGAGCCTCGTGCAGAATCTCGACAAGACTGACGTTGCCGCCATCGTCGAGGCCATGCATGGCATGATTGCCGAAGGCATCGACAGGATGAAGACCGAGGCAGGCGATGTGCCATTGATCGCCGTTGGTGGCGGCAGCTTCCTCATTCCCGACAGCATTGACGGCGCCAGCGAGGTCGTGCGCGTCGAGCACCATGCCGTCGCCAATGCGGTTGGCGCGGCGATCGCCCAGGTCAGCGGCGAGGTCGATCACATCTTCTCGGGACTTGATCGGGAAGCGGCGATTGCAGAGGCGTTGCACCAGGCCGAAGTCCGCGCGGTCGAGGCCGGCGCATCGCCGGGCAGCCTGAAGACGGTGGAGGTCGAGGATCTCCCGCTCGCATACCTGCCCGGCGATTCCTTGCGGGTTCGGGTGCGTGTGATCGGCGACATTGCGGCATCTTTGGCTCTGCCTGCTGCGGCCCGGTCCTGAACGCTACCTTGGAGGCTCGCGCCAATTCCGTGAATTGGCATCAACGCGGGCGCGATGCTGGCGATGGGCGCTCTCGCAGGTGTTGTTGCCCCGGCCCCTGCGCATTTGGCCAGCAGTGGTTGGATTTGAAGCCGGTCTTGACTATTTATCTCCTGGCCGGCCTTCACTATGGTCGGCTCACTCTCCAGGACAGGAGCACGAGACCCAATCGACGGCCGTGTCCTCCCGGGCCGCCGGTCCTCCTTTGCCGACAATCAGCGTGAGCCGCAATGACCCAAATTCCGTTTCTCTATCACTCCAGCCACTGGGGCACTTTCCGGGCGCGCATGGTGGAAGGCACGCTGGAGCTGCAGGGCTTCGAGCGCGATCCCGCGCCGTCGCCCCTCCTGCAGAACATCCCTGCGGCCATCGCGCATCCGGTACGCTTGCGCCAGCCGCTGATCCGGCGGGGGTGGCTGCAGGACGGGCCCGGGCCCGACCCGCGTCGGGGAACCGACGACTATGTGGCTGTCTCCTGGGATCGGGCTTTGGACCTGGTGGCGACCGAGTTGCAGCGGCTCGGTGCCGGCCCCAGCCTGCCGGCGGACCTGCCCGGGCGGCATGTCTTCGGCGGGTCCTATGGATGGTCTTCGGCGGGGCGGTTCCACCATGCGCAGAGCCAGGTGCACCGTTTCCTGAATACGGTCTTCGGCGGCTACGTGCGCTCGGCCGATACCTACTCCTCGGCGGCGGGCGCCGTAATTCTGGATCTGGTCTGGGGCGATGCGAAGCGCATGTCGCGCGACCAGGCCTTTTGGGACGAGATTGCCGAGCATAGCGATCTGGTGCTCGCCTTTGGGGGGCTGCCCCTGCGCAATCTCCAGGTCTCTCCCGGCGGGACCAGTCAGCACAGTGCAGAAAATCAGATGCAGCGCGCCGCCGGGCGGGGATGCTGCTTTGTTTCGATCAGCCCGGTTGCCGATGACATGCCCGACTTGCCGGGCTTGATGCGCCTGCAGCCACGCCCGGCCACCGATGTGGCGTTGATGCTGGGCATGGCCCATCGCTTGCAGGAGACGGGCCGGGTCGATCGCGATTACCTGGAGCGTTATACAACCGGATATGACCACTTCGAGCGCTATCTGACCGGGCAGAGCGACGGCACGCCGAAGACGCCGGAATGGGCCGCCGGCATCTGCGGCCTCTCCGCGGAGACGATCCGCGATCTGGCTGACCGGGCCGCCGCGGGCCGCACCCATGTGACCGTGGCTTACGGCCTGCAGCGGTCCCGCCACGGCGAACAACCGGTCTGGATGGCACTGACCCTGGCTGCGATGCTGGGGCAATGGGCGCTGCCGGGCGGCGGGTTCTCCTACTCCCTGGGCTCGATGGGCAGCACCGGCAAGCCACCGCTGGCGGTGCCGCTGCCGTCGCTGCCCCAGGGACGCAATGGCGTCAAAGGCTTCATCCCCGTCGCTCGCATCTCCGAGCTGCTGCTCAATCCGGGCAAGAGCTTCACCTATAAGGGGGAGACACACCGCTATGGCGACATTCGCCTGGTCTACTGGGCCGGGGGCAATCCTTTCCACCACCATCAGGACCTGAGCCGGCTGGCGGAGGCCTTTACCCGCCCCGACACGATCATCGTGCACGACAGTGTCGGCACCGCCACCACGCGTCACGCCGATATCGTCCTGCCCGCCACCATTACCGCGGAACGCGAAGACATTGGTGCCGCGGGCAACGATCCCTTTCTGATTCCCATGCAACGTCTTGTCGACCCGCCCGAAGGCCCGCGTGACGACTTTGACATCTTTGCCGATCTTGCCGCGCGATTGGGGTGCAAAGATGCCTTCACGGAGGGGCGCAGCAGCCGCGAGTGGCTGGCCCACCTCTACGAACCCACGCGCAGCGCGCTCCTGGAAAAGGGGATGCAGGCCCCGGACTTTGAAGCATTCATGCAGGGCGAGGTCGTCGAACTGCCGGTTTCAGAGGGGCCCTCGTGCATGCAGCGCTACCATGCCGACCCGGTGGCAAACGCTCTGTCTACGCCGAGCGGCAAGATCGAGATTTCCTCCGCTGTCGTCGAGCGTGCGGGCTTGCCGCCGCACCCGGCCTGGGTGGAGCCCGAAGAATGGCTGGGCGCGCCCCAAGCCGCCGTGAACCCCTTCCAGCTCGTCGCCAACCAGCCGCGCGGCAAACTGCACAGTCAGCTCGACTTCGGCGCCACTGCCATGGGCCTGAAGCGAAACGGGCGGGAGCGGGCCCGGATGAACCCCGATGACGCGGCCCGGCTGGGTATCGCCGAGGGTGACGTCATTCGCATTTACAATGACCGCGGCGCTCTTTTGGCCGCCGCAGAGCCGGCCGAGGGCATCGCGTCAGGTGTCGTGCAACTTTCAACCGGCGCATGGTATGCTCCTCTCGATCTGCCGGGCTCAGGCCGGACCTGTGTGAATGGCAATCCGAATGCCGTGACATCGGACATCGGGACCTCGCCGCTTTCTCAAGGTTGTGCCGGACAGCTGTCCCTGGTCTCGGTGGAACGCTGGTCGGCAGCCGTGCCGGAGGCTGTCGCCCACGAGGCGATCCTGCCGCGCAAGTCTGTGTAGGGCGCTGCGATACGCATCATGCGGGCAGGATCGTGAAAATGGCCGTCATTCTTGATATCGGCCTCCTTCGAACCTTCATCGTCATCTCGGAGGAGGGATGCTTTACTGCCGCAGCCAACCGGGTGTTGCGTTCGCAGTCGGCGATCAGCCAGCAGATGCATCGTCTTGAAGAGGCTGTGGGGCACCCCCTCTTTGTCAAAGAGGGTCGGCCTCGGGTGCTGACCCAGCACGGGCACAATCTTCTGCACTTTGCCGCGCAGCTCGTTTCGCTCAACGCTCAT
>ERZ1740062.148-NODE-148-length-54609-cov-15.214393_pt1 | contig 54609 bp, 41 predicted proteins | sample MGYA00581741_ERZ1740062 | MGnify/ENA primary metagenome ERZ1740062 (study PRJEB43018, sample SAMN04849747) | marine metagenome | isolation source: floating plastic debris | place: Pacific Ocean | collected 2008-09-01 | study: EMG produced TPA metagenomics...
AAAGCGCTAGGGAATGCGCACCAAGAGAGAGGGAGAAAAAATCTGATAGTTGTATGTATTAGATGCGGAAATTGAGTCATTTAATTTTTGGATGTCCCTAAGAACGCCTACACAATATTTACTCCAGAAATATTAATTGTAAAAAATAAAACATATAAAACATGCACGATTTATAAAACAGAGTGTATAAAAGGATAGTAAATAAATCTATAAAGTAATGAAACAAATCTGTAGAAAAATCCTTGCAAAAGTACTAATAAATTTACCTGTAAAGCATAAACAAGTAAAGACTCAAGTAAAAACTATCCAAGGTATACTTTTACTACTCGCACTAATATCTTCACAGTTTATATACGTAAATACAAGTAGTGCCCAAAAGAGAAGTGAAAACTATACTTCAGCTAAAAACGCAAATATCAATGCTGAGAAAACTATCAATAACGCTATTGTCGTTTTAATGGGACTATTGCAGAATAAAAATCCAGAAGCAAGAATAAATGCTGCTCGTGCCCTCGGTGGCTTAGGAACCTACGGTAAAATTGCAACACCTGCTCTTATCGCTGCTTTGAAAGATCAAGACCATCGGGTACGTTATAGCGCAGCGATCGCTTTAACTAATCTTGGAGAACACACTCAAGCGACATTACCATTAGTTATTGAAGCATTACAGGATGAGTCTAAATTAATTAGTGCTGATGCAGTTTCTGCCATAGCTAATTCGGGCTATACTCTACAGAAAAAATTTTCCAAACTATCTACACCCGAATTAAAGCAGATATTGTCCTACTTTAACCAAGCACTGTTGCATTTACAAAATATCACCAATACTTCGTCATCAAATTCTATTTCTGCAATTCGTACTCACCGAAATTTACTAGAAGCAGAAATTAAGCGTCGCTAAGAAACTGAATTTATTCCTTACTTCCATTTGAAGAAATAAATGAGAAAAGAAACAAATGAGAGTAATTACAGTCTTAATTAGATAAACCGATACTACAAAGCATGAAGATTGTTAGACATCAAATTTCTACTTGTACTATTGAGGAGTCCTTTGATTCAAGAAGCATTCGTTCAAGATATATGATACTAAGTAAGGTAATATTATTTTCCCTGGAGATAAAATATTATATATAATTACGTACTTTAAAAATCACGCAAAAAATATTTTAGTAGATACTAGTTATCGTTTATACTAATTTATGTGAGTTAATTATAGGATTTTATTCCTTTATTATTCTTAAGCAAAAATTATATTTTTAATTATATTAAGCTATTTAGCAGATGCTATTTGTTCTTAGCTCATGTATTTTATTTAAACTATTTTCATGAATTTATGTAAGTCTTAAAAAGATTATATTCTTTGCCAGTAGAGGTTCTTATAGAATATAGTTAATATTTAAACTCTATCAAATATTCATATAAGTAATATATTATTTATTACAAATATGATTATAAATGTTTGCATGAATAGAATAATTCAATTACTATTTATGACTTTTATTTATCTGTAAATCATGAGTAATAATTTGCTTTCATTTTTTTGTCAAAAAGATTAGTATAATCCATAACAATACGTCTTTTATCATGATTTTTGTATATTAAGTATTGAGTGACACATACTAACTTATTTAAGTTATTTATGAAATTTTAAGTATTAGTAATAGTAAGTACGTAATCAAAAAATGTTTACTTGAAACTCTTTAAAAAAAATGTACGTAAATTTCATATAATCTATAATTTTTTCTTGGTTTTTATAGTAATCTAAAAAATAGAAAGTATACTGTAATGCAATTTACTTTCCTTTCTCATAAGTTTTGCAGTAACAGATTGCATTTTCCTACTGCTTATACTTATTGTCTCTGAGTCATTTATGACAAAGGGTTTTAATACTGTTCATTAATACTTCTCTATGTACAAACATGTATGTAAAGCATATATATTAGGTAAATTTCAGTAAAAGGTATCTATCTGTTGATTTTCTGCCGGATTAAATAGCTTGTTTAAATGTTTCTGATAAATACTGGACAGTTTTTTATATGGTTGACGATAGCAGATATTTAGATGTTTGCAGTCATCTTTTGTTATGGGGAAAGATTTGCTTAATGAAGCATTTACTACATCTTCGTAAAACTATTTAATTTTGAAATTGGTTTCTATTTTCCCTGTTGGCAACCTTAGATACTGTTTAGATACTGTATATACAATTCTTTTAATTTTTTCCGATCTGTTTTAATCATAGGGTAAACATTAATGGATACATTTCCTATAGCTAGATACTGGTTCTTTCAACGACTAGATCCTACATCTGTATTAAAAAAAATAAATACAGAGTATGGTAATGGTCATCTACAGATATTTAGTACAGGAAACTCATGGTCGCTTTATACTGAGGAAAAGAAGATAGTCTATGCATGTTATCATCAGAATATGCTGAATATCCTTATTCAAAAAATTAAGGAACTCAGTAATGACAATATTCATATCAATAGCGACACTATACGCAGTCGTTTACAGAAAGTTTTAAGTAGCGATGGTGCGGTAATACCTGCCGTAGGCGATGGGCAAAGTCATGCCGTAGGCGATCGCTCCAAGGTCTTTGGAATTGGTCAGGTAAAAGGTGAATCTCTACCACCGCAAGACTATTTAGCAATTTGCTGGTTAGTGAATAATAAATATATTACCGCTAGTTTTGCTGGTCTTCTGATCGAAGAGATTTCCTTAGACATTATTAAGTCTTTGCTTAAGATACAACAGGGTAGTTACGAATTTACACAAGAAAGTCTATTATCGGATTTACCCAAGTTTAGATATGTAGATTGGCGTTTACTAATAGAACGGTCTAAAAATAATCAGACCTTGGTAGATGTTGATAGCTTTGCTCTTAATTTTCAGAAACACAACAACGAATCATCTATTAACGATTTGAGTACAATATCAACAATTCCAGAAGCAAAACTGGATGAAGAAGATTGTGACAAGCAAAAGAAATTAGTCAAAACTCCAAAAGATGAACAGGAGCAATTAAAAGAAGTCCCAGAAATACTAGAAATACTAGAAGTCCCAGAAGTCCCAGAAGTCCCAGAAGTAATATTTCAATCGGTAGAGATTACAGATGCAACAAACAAAAATTTACAAGCAGATGAAGTCGAAATTGAAACTGAAAAAGAAGAAATAGAAAAAGAAGAAATAGAAAAAACTTCCCAAAACCAGATTCTAACAATAAAAGAGATAGAAGCAGTAGATTCAGAGATAGTAGACAAACAAGAGTTACAAGAATTGACATCTGAAGTAAAGCAAATAAAGGCAGAGTTAGTCGATAAAGAACAAGTTGACAATGAATTGGATGCTGAAGTATCTGAAACTTCTATAGACAGTAATGATCCAAAAATAGATTTAACTAATTATGTAGATGATATAGAATCTCATTTACAACATACGGATACACATCAATCCAGAAAAACTCAGAATATCGATACTAAGAATAATATTTTGGGAAAAGATTTGGGAATTAGTCAAAATTCAGTTGATTATTCTCAAGTAGATTCTTCCGAAAAAGCAAACGAAAAAGCAAAGAAGTTTAATGTTAGCACCTCCTCAAAGCCAGTCAATAACAATACAAAATCAAATAATCAGAAAAATAATCATAAGACATACACAATTGTCTGTATCGATGATAGTCCGGCAGTTTTAAGTGCAATAAAACATTATTTAGATGACCAGATATTTAATGTTGTAGATGTAACAGATCCCTTAAAGGCTTTGACCCAGATAATTCGAGTAAAGCCACATATCATTTTACTTGATATAGGCATGCCAACTTTAGATGGTTATGAATTATGCTCCTTACTACGCAAACATTATTATTTCAAACATACACCAGTAATTATGGTTACGGGAAGAACTGGTTTTATAGATAGAGCAAAAGCTAAATTAGTAAAAGCCTCTGGTTACTTAACTAAGCCATTTGATAAAAGCGATTTACTAAAAGTGGTTTTTCAAAATATTCAGGTGAGCTAATATTGTTTTCTACTTTTATGATTATGCCTTCATAAAATTAGAATATATAATTGGCGAAATATAAATCATTGGAATAAAAAATCAGCGAAATAGAATTTTTAAATATTATCAGGAAGCATCAAAATGAATACGGTAAAAGTAAGCACTGTGCTAGTAGTAGAAGATTCACCTAGCGAATTAGAATTAATGAGTCATTATCTTGACGATAGTGGCTATAGCGTTATTAAAGCAACAAATGCTAAAGAGGCTTATGAAATTGCACTGAAAGAACAACCAGATGTGATTATTACCGATGTAGTTATGCCTGGTATGAGTGGTTTTGAATTATGCCGTTGCTTGAAAAAAAATCCTGAAACAAGAGAATTACCCATAGTGATTTGCACTTCTAAAAATCAAAGTATTGACCGTTTATGGGGAATCAGACAAGGTGCAGATATTTATCTTACAAAGCCATACAGTCGCGAACAATTGATAAATGTTGTTAAGTCATTTGCAAAATTTATTTAACCCAGAAATATTCATAAAATAGTTGAAAAAAATCAGGAAAAAATCTCATAAGAAATTCTCAAGGAAATATTCTCAAAGAAACTTTTTAAAAACTGTTTTTAATTCCTTAATATATATTATTAGACATTAGCCAGTACTAAAGCGATATAGATATATATAAGAGTAAATATAAGAGTAAATATAAGAACAGAATAATATATAAAATTTATGATTTACTCTAATCTATTGCCTATCAATAGATAGATTGACATATTTTATAAGTCAAAAAGTGTTAAATAAAAAATTAGGTTATACCAATACTCTTGAAAATAATTAATAAATATAGCAATGTTAAATAAAGTAGATGTAGAAAAGAGTGTTTCTCATAACAGTACAAGGGTAAGTATAACAAAACCCTCATTAACATCACAAAACCAGACGTTTATAAAGCATCAGAATCGTAAGACTAGAACACACTTAAATAAGTTAACAGCAAAATTCAGAGGAACGAGTCTGCGTAGAAAAGCGATCGCATTTGCTATAGCGATTGGAACTCTTCCTGTACTAAGTATCGGAGCATTAACATATAAATTGGTAAGTTCTCCCATACAGCAACAGATAGTATCTGAAGAAGGAACCAAAGACAAAGCTCAGATAGTAGATCCCGAAATTCAGGTAAGAACACTACTTACAGTTGTGATTGCAACACTAGTTCTAGCCGCAATTTCAACAGCCAGTACGGTCTTAGTTGCGAATAAAATGATAATGAGAATTTTAGAAGCAACCTCCGCAGTTCAAGGACTAGCAAAAGGTAATCTCCGCAGTCGTGTAAAGGTGCAAGGAAAAGACGAAATTGCTAGCTTAGGTTTAAATATTAATCGTATGGCAGACCAGTTAGAAGCAGTGCTTTTACAACAACAAGATGAAACGGATCATCTGAAATTATTTACAAATAGCTTAATATCTACTCGTCATGCAGAAGATACTGATGCTCTATTTTTCAATGCTGTCGCAGAGGTCAGAGAAACACTCAAAGCTGATAGAGTAGTTGTTTATCGTTTGAATTACCAAGGAGGAGAAGTTGTTGCTGAATCTGTTGCTCCTGGTTTACCTAAAGCCTTTGAACTAAAAGTAAAAGACTCATGCATTATTAATGATATTTTAGAAGGCTATCGGTCTGGGCGTATATTGGCAATCAATAACGTATTTGAAGCTGGACTTGCACCTGAGCATTTGCAGCTTATGGAAACATTGCAAGTCAAAGCAAATTTAGTTACGCCGATTATCAAAAATGATGCAATATTCGGTTTTTTAATTGCTCATCATTGTGAGGATTATCATAATTGGCAACTTTATGAAATGAACTTCTTAAGTCAACTCTCGGTTCAAATCGGACTAGCTTTAGAAAGAATTAATCTACTCAAAGATACAGAAGCACAGAAAAATTTAGCAATTCATTTATCCGGTTCTCACGATACTCAAGATATTTATAATCTTGCTGTTCAAGATATTAGAAGTTCCTTACAAGCAGATAGAGTAGTAATTTATCAATTTGATGATGATTGGCAAGGAAGTATTCTAGCTGAGTCAGTTTTAGCAGGTTTTCCTTGTGCATTAGGTGCAGAAATTAAAGACCCATGTTGTAAAAACTATGTGGAAGGTTACAAACAAGGTAAAATTATTGCTAATAAGAATATTTATGAAATGAACTTGACTCAATGTTATATTCAACAACTAGAAACCTTCGCAGTCAAAGCTAATTTAGTTGCACCTATTCTTTCAGGTAATAATTTGTTAGGTTTATTAATAGCTCATCAGTGTAGCGAACCTCGCGATTGGCATTCTTCAGAAATAGACTCCTTTAAGCAATTTGCTCGGATTATTGGTTTAGCCTTAGAAAGAGCAAGACTTTTAGAAATTACTAAAAAAGCTAAAGAAACAGCAGAACAATTTTCTCAGCAGCAAAAAGGGCAGAAAGAGAAGCTACAAGGACAATTACTAAATTTACTCAGCCAGATTGAAGGTGCATCTGGGGGTGATTTGACAGTACGTGCAGAAGTTATCAATGGAGAAATAGGTACAGTCGCAGACTTCTTCAACTCGATTATTGAAAGTTTAAGGGAAATCGTTACCCAGGTAAAAAGCACAGCAACTCATGTAAATAATGCGATCGCGGAAAATTCTGGAGCAATTAATCAGCTAGCAGATGAAGCACTTGAACAAGCACAAGAAGTAGACCGGACCCTTGAGTCTGTTAAGCAAATGCGCAACTCCATTAAAAATGTCGCAATTAGTGCTAGGAAAGCGACTGTAGTATCCAAAACTGTTCGCAATGCTGCTAAAACTGGTGGTGAAGCTGTGGACTTGACCGTGAAAAATATTTTGGGATTAAGAGAAACAATTGGTGAAACAACAAAGCAAGTTAAGCGTTTGGGAGAGTCTTCACAACATATTTCTCGCATTGTCTCCTTAATCAACCAAATTGCTGTACAGACTAACATATTAGCGATTAATGCTGGTATCGAAGCAGAACGAGCAGGTGAAGGAAGTCAGGGTTTTGCCGTAGTTGCAGAAGAAGTTTCTGCATTAGCAGCACGTAGCGCTTCAGCAACAACAGAAATTGAAGGAATCGTTGCTAATATTCAGCGAGAAACTAGTGATGTCGTTAGAGCAATGGAGCTAGGAACTACTCAGGTAGTTGAGGGAACAACTTTAGTTGAAGATACTAAAAAGAAGTTTAATCAAATTTTAGATGTATCCCGTCAAATTGATGAATTAGTACAGTCAATTTCTATTGCTACTGTTTCTCAGGTACAAACATCCAAGAAAGTTACACACTTGATGCAAGATGTTTCCAGATTATCAGAAATGACCAGCAGTTCCTCGGAAAAGGTATCAGCTTATTTAGAAAAAACTGTAGAAATTTCTCAAGCATTACAGTCTAATGTCGGAACTTTTAAAATCGATTGAGGCTGTTTTATGTAATTTGGTTGGAAGAGTGAAACAATTCCTTTAGAAAGAAAACAGGGAGCGGTGAACTATATCAACCCCCAACTTAACTTATCTAGTCTCGCTGACTTGTAATCGATAGGGTAAATATTTATTTTTATGATATGACCCTACCCAAATCTGATATTTTCCAGGCAACCATTCACCCACAATTCCAGGATTTTTCCCATCTAAATCATCATTACACCAACTTCCACCAGGACCTTTAATAACCATAGTGGTATCTTCAGGACTTCGTACTTGTAATTTCAAGTAATCAAATTTACTAGTTAATTTTAGAGTATGGTCTGGTTCTGGATCAAAAAATCCTACACATGGTCCTGTAGGGCTTTCTGACCTACCAGAAACTTGTTTCCCTGGTATTTTTCCACCACTCATACCACTTACAGTTAATGGGTCTGGAGAAAATTTACGACCTATGGTGATATCGCCAAAAATAGGTGCTGGTGCTTCATCTGCACTGACGGACTTATTTGTGAATGAAGTAGTTATTAGCACTATAAATGCTAATGAATATTTTATAGTTTGGTTGATTTTAATACTAGCCATTCCAATTGCATAGTTTTTTTTAAGTATTTTGAATGACATTTATTTTACTAGTTAAGTTCCCAAAACAAGGGTAATTGCTGATATAATTATTTGTTAGCAATTCTTTACTTAATTAATTTTTATAAAGTACACTTGCTTTTACTATTTTATCCAAATGGAGCTAAAAAAAATTAGCAGATATAAAATTAAGTCAAGCTCCTAAATTCAAAGGAAATACTCACTATATCTTCACTATATCTAAATCTTATCTATAGCAAATTCATAGGACACAGAAAAGTTGTGCCCTATCTTGAATTCGCATTCTAGTAAGAAGCAAAGTCTACGAAATACAAAGCGTCTAAATAAATTGATTATGAAACCGCTGTTTCCGTAATAGCTTGCTCTAAACGTAGTTTATCTAGATTAATTTTATTTAACAAAACCCAAGAAGTAATTAGATCCGGACCATGCAAATCTCCAGTTAACCCTGCACGTAGCGATCGCATAATCAAACCTTTCTTGACCTTCTGTTCTTTGACTACTTGCTTGACAATACTTTGAGCATCAGCTTCATTCAATGATGAGTATTGATCTAAGACTGTAGATATAGCTTCCAGAGAATTTTTCACCCCTTCTTGCTGCAATTGCGCTTTTGCTTCTTCACTAAACTCTACTGTCTTTGTAAAGAATAACTTGCTCATTTCTACAGCATCCAGCAGACGAGTTAAACTTGGTTGAATCAGAGTCACTAATCCTTTTAACCAAGCATCTTCTCTACCGTTATCCAATTCATAGCCAGCATTTTTCCAAATTGGTACAAGTAATTCGGTTAATTCATCCACGGGCATTTCATGGATATACTGACTGTTAATCCAGTCTAACTTTGCCCAATCAAACTTAGCTCCAGCTTTGTTAACTCTTGCAAAATCAAATTCTTTGGCTGCTGAATCTAGGGTAAAAATCTCTTGGGTGGAATCTGGTGGAGACCAACCCAGTAAAGTCATATAGTTAGCTAAGGCTGGAGAAACAAAACCAAGGTTTTCAAAATCAGATATAGAAGTAACCCCATCTCTCTTAGAAAGTTTGCGTCCTTCCATATTTAAAATTAAAGGAGTGTGAGCAAATTCTGGGATTGTTCCTTCTAAAGCTTCATAAAGTAAAATTTGTTTGGCTGTATTGGCAATATGATCTTCTCCGCGAATCACATGGCTGATTTTCATATCCATGTCATCAACAACCACGGCAAAATTATACAGAGGTTGACCAATCCCATCATCACTTGCACGGGCTACTACCATATCACCCCCCAAGTCGCTACCACGCCAAGTCATTTTACCCCGGACTAAATCATTCCAAACAATTTCTCGCCCATCCTCTATCTTAAAGCGAATCACACAGCTACGCCCTTCGGCTTTGTATGCAGCTTCTTGTTCTGGAGTTAGATTGCGATGGCGATTATCATACCGGGGGGCTTCGTTTCTAGCCTTCTGGGCTTCTCGGAGGGCTTCTAGTTCCTCAGATGTGGTATAGCAACGGTAAGCTAAATCCCGGTCTAAAAGATTTTGTACCCCTTGCTTATATAAATCCAAACGCTGGGACTGAAAAAATGGACCTTCATCCCAATCTAGTCCCAACCATCGGAAACCTTGAAAAATATTTTCTGTATATTCAGGACGCGATCGCTCCTGGTCTGTATCTTCTATTCTTAAAATAAATTTACCGCCTTGACGACGGGCAAACAACCAGTTGAATACGGCTGTACGGGCTGTTCCTATATGTAAATTTCCAGTGGGACTAGGTGCAATACGGACTCTAACAGTCACTATTTTATCTCTCTTGTATAAAGCACAATTAATTTAGCTTAGATTCAGAGCGGTAATCCGATCAAAGAACCTAAGCCTTAAATAAATGAATATTAAGGTTTGTAACATATAGCAGTTAGCTATAACCTTACTTAACGGGACCGACGGGATTCGAACCCGCAACTTCCGCCGTGACAGGGCGGTGCTCTAACCAGTTGAACTACGATCCCTTAATTTGCAACTTCCTAATTATCCATAGGTCTGCGGGAGTTGTCAACCCATTATAGGATTTTTTTATTATATCCTGATTTGTAATATCCTGGGAATCTGAAAAAGCTGGTTGTTAATTTTATGTTTTTGATTGCGAGAGTTAAGATATAAATTACTTTTTTCGGGATTTCGCAGCAAGATTTGATTCTAAATGTTCCAAGATGCGCAACTGCATTTTTTTATACTTATTTTTTAAAAGCTTTTTGGCTGCATTAATAGAATTAGAGGGGGGAAGATTTTGACTTTTCTTTACCCACTTTTCTAATAATTGGCTTTGCTCGACAGGAATATTTGCTTTAATTAAACCTTTGGGGGAGTGGGGTGCTTCTAAAGTAAATAAAACTAAAGGGTAGTGATGATTTTTGACAAGGGAATTGATTAATTTATGATTATATTCAACCTGCATATCTAGGTAACAAGGTAGCCATTTAGGGGCATAATCGCCAGAATAAAGTATGGTCAGCCATAGTAACATCGGATGAGGAGAAGTAATATACACAAACTGCTTATAGCATTTAGCATTTTGATAATCATTAATATTCTGTTGTGACATCATTGCAGATAAAGTAGTCACTAAATCTGTATTTACCTTAATCAGACGAGGGAAGACTATCTCTTTAATTGGTTTATTTGGAGACCAGGTTAATTTTTTACAGACTTGCTCCACTGATAAATTAGATGCTCCTAAGCTTGGATTGTCTGGAGATTTCACCGATAAATGCTCTTCCATAGGAACTTTAGGAGAACTGAGTGCTTCACTAACGGTATTCACAGCTTGTATATCCTGTTCTTTGGACTGTGGAGTAACGGTAGCTGGATTTGATTTATTTGTTAAATGCTCAATTTCTTCATCGACTTTGCTGTGATTCTTACCTTCTTGGAATACGATATTTTCTAAAACTTGAATAATTTCTGTAAGACTTTGGGGACGATGCTCTGGTGATTTTTCCAGACAAGATGCAATCAAATTTGTCAGAGCTTGAGGTAGCTTGAGACCAGGACTGACATCTGCGATCGCTAAGGGTTGCTGAAAGTGATGTGCTTTGTACCAAGCACCAAAATAATCGGTTTCTAGCTTCCAGGGTTTCTTTCCCGTGAGCATTTCAAACATCACAACTCCCAAACTATAGATATCGGAGCGACTGTCTAATTCCGTGTCATCTAACTGTTCGGGGGAACAATAGGGTAAAGAGACATTAAAACCATTAACTGTTGCCATTGTTAAGGCTGTATTTAAAAACTTTGCAACTCCAAAGTCTAGTATTTTAGCTAGTTTTCCTAAAATTTGGTCTGGTAATACTAATATGTTAGCGGGCTTGATGTCCCTATGGATGAGAGGATAAGCTTTACCATCGATTTTGATACCTTGATGAGCGCACTGCAAACCTAAACAAATTTGACGAATTAAAGTCAAAAATTGTGGTAAACCTATAGGCATCAAATCTTGTAAAGTTTCACCCTGCAAATATTCCATTACATAGAATGGCTTACCTTTTTCATCTAAGCCATAATCTGTAACTTTCACAATATGTAAGCTTTTTTGACTTAAAGCCGCGCTGACTCTAGCTTCGCGAGCAAATATAACTTGTTGCTGTGGTTCAAAAAAAGTTTGAGTCAAAAATTTAATCGCAACTGGTATTCTTCCAAGTAAAACATCTTCTGCTAAAAATACTTCACCCATTCCACCTTTTCCTATCAATTGTTTCACTTGATAGCGATTTACAAGAAGTCTGGGGCTAGCTGAAGATAAGCTTTCGCTTCTATTGACTATCACCTACTATGCCTCTATTTTTATAGCCTTTTGTATTAACGAAATAATAATTTAAAACAATAATTAAATAATTTAGGAAATCGTTTTTTAGTTACCATCTTTTCTTCTTCTTGAGATTTTTTATTAATGCTTTGTAAAATAGACGGCTTTAGCTTTTCATGTTTTAATCTCAAAAGATTTTTACTTTGCTTAGAAGAAATCGCAGCTTGAGTTATTTGAGAAAGTTCCAGCCAATCTATTAACTGTTGTCTTTGGACAGCATTAAGACTCAAAGTCAGTACTTCAGTACAAGTTTTAGGCTTTTCTAGAGCAAAAAGTAGTAAGTGATAGTAACCAGTCTTTGCCAGGAATCGCAGTATTTTTTTACTCCGATTGTCTTTTAAATCTAAGTAATAAGACAGCCATCGCACCATATCTGTCTTGGGGTCATACAAAACTGTAGTCCAAAGCAACATAGGATATAAGTCTGTCTGACACATGAACTCTATATGGTGCGATCGCTCATAGCGGTTGTTCTCACACCATCGCTTCATAAATTTAGATATTTCTTTTTTAGGTAGCATTGCCCAAAGAGTGGGAACTGCACCTTGAGTTGTATACTCTAAATCGGGAAAGCAGATAGGGGCAATAGGTTTATTTTCTGGCCAGTTTTTTTGCAGGCATTTTTTTTCAGTGGCTGAAGTTATTGGTGCTAATTGCACAACTGAAGTATTCTGGGAAATATTTTTAACATTGCTCAGATCTGCATCAGGGTTGCGGTGAATATTTTCTAAAATAGTGATAATTTGGCTAATATTTTGAGGACGATAGTTGACCTCCTTTGCTAGACAGCGCATTACCAATTTTTGTAGCTGTGGAGGGATTTGAATATCAGAAGCTATTTCATCCCAAGATGGGGGAATTTGAAAACGATGAGCTTCATACCAACTACCAAAAGAATTATTTTTTGTACTGAAAGGATGCTTTTGGGTGAGCATTTCATACATCACAATTCCCAGACTATAAATATCAGAGCGAATATCTAAAAGCTTACGACCTTCCATGTGTTCTGGGGAACAATAGGGAAGACTACCAACAAAAGAGTCTGTGAGAGTCATTCCAGAACGCTCGGTCATAAATTTAGCAATTCCGAAGTCCAATATCTTGACAATGTCTCCCCTACTGCTATCATCAACTAGAAAAATATTTTCTGGTTTAATGTCGCGGTGTACAACAGGATAGGTCTCTCCTTTGATACTGATACCCTGGTGAGCACAATGCAAGCCTAAACAAATTTGATGACACAGACTTAAAAATTTTGGCAAACTTAGGGGTTGAGATTGAATTGATTCTTTGAGATTTTTCCCCTGAAGATATTCCATTACATAAAATGGAACTTTTTCCTGGGTAATTCCATAACCTAAAAATTTGACAATGTGCTTACTTTTACGACCTAGCTGGGCACCAATAAAGATTTCTCTAGCAAAACGTTGAGATAGTTGCTGATTCACCAATTCTAAAGATAACACTTTTACAGCAACAGGCATACCACCTTTAGCGGTATCTTCAGCTAGGTAAACCCTGCCCATACCTCCTTTACCAATCGAGTCTCTAATTAAGTATCGGTTATTTAATAATTTGCCGATATAAATATCTAATTCTACTTTTTGCATTACTGCATTTTCATTTGTTTGATTTAACATGAGTATGGACAAAGGTAGATAAAAGGCAGGTAGTTAAACGATGATGAATCTAAATTGATTAAATAGAAGGAATGACTGAAATAACCGCTAAAGTATATGCAATCAGCATCCTAGTTAATTTGATAGAAAGAGCACAAAAAAAACTCGAAAATATATCTTTTACAAGATACAAAAGTCTTTAAAACTGGTGTAACATAATCGTTTATCGATACGGATGAGAGATTACACGGAAACGGAAAATGCCACCTTTTAGGAGATGGCACTAGTTAAGTATATTCACTTAAATGAGAGCTACAAAGAGCGATTATCTGAGCTATTATCTGAAACATTTAACCTGAAGTTTTATAGTCATTCCAATCCCAGAAAGATACGATCATCTTTGATGGGATTTGAAAGGGATTTGGGGTAGTTTAACTCCCATTCTTTTTTCCTAATTAAAACTATTGAAGAGCAATACGGGGATTAATTGGAATGACTAGATTATGAAACACTTTTCTTTATCTTGATATTTGTAGAAGGTGTGTAAAGAGTGAATTATTTGTCGAGAAAAGGAACTATTTTTCTAATGAATCTCATTAGAGAAGATTCTGTTTGCAATCGAAATGCTAATAATTGGTTACGCTGTAAAGGATTAAAGTTATTGTCACTGACTAAGATTAGCGATCGCTTTCCATCGGGTAGTTTTGCACCTAGAGTTAAACCTTCGATGTTATCTAAAGCAACGCTTAATTTTCTTAAATCTAAGAGCAATTCTTTTTTAACTGGCTTTATTTTACTCAAATCAGATGCTGATAAACTATCAATATCATGAATATCATCAGCGTCTGCAAGATTAACCTTAAATAGTGCAATATTAAATCCTACACCAGTAAAGGTTCTTTCAATACTAATAAAGCTTCCCTGGTTATCTAAAGCTACTAAGTCAGGTAAACCGCTAGCAAATCTGCCTGAAACGTTAATGGGAAAAGCTTTAACTGAAGTAGTAGGATAGAGAAATTCTTTCTCTAGTTCTTTAGTAGCTAAATTGTATTGCAATATTCTACAATTTGTTCCCTGATTGGGTTTAGCATCGCTTCCATCTTGGATGAGAGCATTTTCGGTTGCCGAAAATAAGTATTTTTTGTCGGGAGTAATTGTTAATGTTTCAAATGCTAAATTGTTACGTATACCTTTTTTTTGATTTTTATCTGGTAAAAATTTCTTGGGAACTGGTAATGTTGTAAGTTCTTTACCTGAATTTAAAGAGAATTCTTTAATAAAAGGATTAACAAGCTGACGAGCATCACCTTCGGAAGAGATAAATACACTATTTTGACTAAATAAAGCTATTCCTTCTGGGTCAATTTTACCATTAGCAAAAGCTTGACCATTCTTATTTTGTAAGGTGGTGACTGCTACAGGTGAGAGGCTATTATCGGTTAATTTACCTTTACTGAGGTTAATTTTTAGAGTATAAAATCTGGCGGGTGCTTTTTGGCTGCGGTCATCTGAAATGCTGTAATAAAGTTGATTGCGTTCATCGTAAGTAATTCCAGATAAGCCACCGAACGGTGTACCCTGAAACTTGAAACCTGTTGGTAATACTGCTTGTCCGATAAAATCAAGACCTGTAATCTCGACTGCACCAGTAAGGGAAGAACTATTAAAAAATAGAGTAATAAGTAAAATTGAGATAAATAGTAAAACTAGACCTGGGGTCACTTTATTTCTAATTAGCTTCATGGGGAGCTATAGTTATCAATACCAAAACATCACCAGGGTAGCAGTTATCAGTTGTTAGTTACCGAAACAGTTCCAAATTAATGACTTTTTAAGAATTTATTTATTGAATTTATTTAGAATATAAGCTTTTTTATTTTTAGTTTATAGTGGAGAATCTACACCACCCGTTTACTGGTTTAAGTTTTTAGGAACGGGAGCAAGGAATTTTAAACTTGGAATTTGGAATTTGGAATTTTCTGGAGGGGTTCATTTGTAATGGGGTATTGCTCTTGCAAGAAATTGATTAGCCAAACTTTGACGCTACGGGTTGCTTTACAATCATCCTCGTTATAGCGTTGAATGATATCTAACAAAGTGCGATCGCCTGTTTTCAACCATTGGTCATACCAATAAATACATTTTGCACCACTAGCCTCACTATCGCGCCATTCAAAGTTTAACCAGCGAGCGATCGCTTTGAGGGCATAACTTTCTACGGGTAAGGTAACGCTTCTAATTAGTTGTTCGTAAATATCAACGAATCTTTGTAATACAGGAGCTACCAAGCGAGAGGGAGTATGATAAAGCTTTGCTAAACGTTTGACTGTATCAAACTCATATACGCAAAAATGATAAATCGGAGCATCGGGATACTGCCATACTAAATCTAGAAACTGCTGCCAAACTACGCCTTCATCTTGGGGTGTTTCTGCTAAAAAGGAATAAAATTTCTGAGTTTTATTCAAGTTATCAACAACCAAAACCCCTAAAAGATAATTTAAATTCAGGTCTGGTTGAGCTTCTATATCAAAGTAAAGTTCAATAGGGGCATTAGAAATAATATCTTCAATAAATAATCGGTCAGGGTTATTTGGTTTGAGATGATCTAAAAATAGTACTCTAGTACTTTTTTGTTCTTCAGATGAAATTAATGAATCCCTAGTAATTAGAGACTGTACCTGACCTTCTGTATGCACGCCATCGTATCTTAAAGAACGTGAAGGTAGAGGTAATACTAAGGGACGGTCTTCAACCGTTGACTGAGCTTGTAGCACCAGCTTATGAGCAACTTCAATATCAAATCCAGGTAAGTCTTTGAGTAAATTAGGATCGATATTAGCTAACGACTCAGGTGTAGTAATATTAATTTCCTGTAGTTGAGTGTATCGAACTGGAGTAACTCCAGGTAACAGAGAAAGATGTTTATCTGATTTTGCAACTGAGTAGCAATTACTATGCCAATGACAAAGACTACATTTCTGTCTTGAAATAAATAAATCTGGTGGAATAGGTGTTTGCAAAGCTTCAATACATTCATCTAAAATCTGCCGCATTTGAGGCACCCTTTTGACCAAATCCACTGCATAGGAATTTTCTCTACCACGCAACATCAATAAAGCTTCTGGAGAAAATACACCTTGCAATACAGCCAGGATTTGGGTATGAAATGCCATCACTACCTGGTATTCTTGCTTTGGACGTTTACCTAATTCAATATTTGCTGGAACATAAAGCCAATCACCAAAACGAGACTTTCCTGGTTGCTTGAGCAATAAATCTGGAGAGCTACTTAAGGTTGCTTTTCTACCGTAATTTGCGACCAATAGCCCCTTATGAATGCAATCAACTCCTTGCTGCATCATCTCTAAAGTTTCTGCTTTGGCTGCCCTATAATTTCTTCTACGAGAATAATCGGGTTGCTGATAGTTCCACTGTGTGAGAACTTTCTTTTGATGGACAGCTTTATCTTGTTGCAGCTTACGCAGCAAATCACCACTAGTGTCACGCTGTCTAGCATTAGAATGGGTATCTAAAAATGCTCGACGCTTACACCGTTGATATTGAAGCAGCAGTTCAGCATTGATTAACATTCCTTTAAATTAGCAGGATTTGGCACAAAGGTGGGTAAAGCAAACAACTTCAATCAGTGGGTTAATTAAAGCACACTAACTAAAAATCTTATACAACTTGACTAACACATCAATCAATTACCTGCCAACAGTGAGCATTTTTGGATACAAGCTATGACTAAAACTGATTTTTCTCAATTAGATTCTCAAATAAGCAGCTATCGTCAGCAGTTCCCGGCTCTAAAAAATAAAACTTATTTTAACTATGGTGGTCAAGGTCCAATGCCGCAAGCCTCTTTAAATATTATAGTTGAGGCGCAAAACCAAATTCAGCAGCAAGGACCATTCGGGATGATAGTAAATGAATGGATCAAGAAAGAAATTGCTGCTACTAAAGAGGTTATAGCCTCGGAAATAGGTATACAAACAAACACATTAACTCTCACGGAAAATGTTACTGCTGGCTGTAATATAGCAATGTGGGGCATTGAATGGCATACAGGTGACCATATTTTACTTTCCGATTGCGAACATCCTGGAATTATTGCTATGGCTCAAGAAATTTGCCATAGATTTAATGTTGAGATGACTACTTGTCCTTTAATGGAAACCTTGAACGGAGGAGATCCTGTAGCAGTTATTTCTCAAAATCTACGTCCTCGAACTCGCTTACTTGTTTTAAGTCACATACTTTGGAATACGGGACAGGTTTTACCATTAGATGAAATTGTACAGTTGTGTCATAGTCAACAAGAGCAGGTCAAAGTATTAGTAGATGCTGCTCAATCAGTAGGAATGCTGCCTTTAAACCTCACCACATCAGAAGTCGATTTTTATGCATTTACCGGTCATAAATGGTTATGCGGTCCTGGAGGTGTTGGTGGTTTATACGTACGTACAGAAAGTAGAGATAATTTGAGACCAACTTTTGTAGGTTGGCGCAGTATTACTACTGATAGTCATGCTCAACCTACAGGTTGGCAGTCGGATGGAGAGCGTTACGAAGTTGCAACGTCCCATTATCCCTTATATACAGGTTTGAGAGAAGCGATCGCTATTCATCAACAGTGGGGTAAACCAGAGGAAAGATATCAACAAATTTGTTCAAAAAGTGAATATTTATGGAGCAAGCTGGCAAATCTATCAAATATTGAATGCTTGTGTTCATCTCCACCAGAAAGCGGTTTAATATCTTTTCAAGTCAAAACGGGTAAGTCTGGTGCAAGCAATCAGTTAGTTACATATCTAGAATCAAAAGGATTTTTGTTACGAACAATTCTTGACCCCGACTGTGTTCGTGCCTGTGTACACTATTTTACTTTAAAATCAGAAATCGATGAGTTAGTTGTAGAAATTCAGAATTTTCTAAATTCTTAGCAAAAGTGAGCACTACACAAGGACTAATAATTGATGAAAAGACCAATTTTATACGTAGCAATAACTAATCACGGTTTTGGTCATGCTACGCGCACCGCAGCAGTTGCAGCAACCATTCAGAAAATGTGTCCTGAAGTGTTGTTAATTATGACAACTACAGCCCCTAGATGGTTGTTGGAGTGCTATATAGAAGGTGATTTTATTCATCGTCCCCGTGCTTATGATTTAGGGGTGGTGCAAATAGACAGCTTGAATATGGATAAAGCAGCAACTTTAGAAAAATTACAAGCTATCAAAAAGAATAAAAATTCAATTATTGCTTCGGAAGTAAATTTTATCCGTCAAAATCAAGTCCAACTTGTGCTAGCAGATATACCTTTCCTTGCTGCGGATATTGCTGCTGCTGCGGGACTTCCTTGTTGGATGGTAAGTAATTTTGGTTGGGATTTTATTTATCGGGATTGGGGAAATGAGTTTATCCCTATCGCTGATTGGATTAGCAAATCTTATAGTAAATGCGATCGCTTGTGGCGTTTACCATTCCATGAACCGATGTCAGCTTTTGAGAATATCACTGATATTGGGTTAACTGGAGGTTCTCCGAAATTTAGTGCTGAGGAAGTTATGACCCGTTGGGGAATCAATACTCCTATAGAAAAAACTGTTTTGCTGACTTTTGGAGGTTTAGGTTTACAGCAGATTCCTTATCATAATCTCAGTAAATTCCCTGATTGGCAATTTATCACTTTTGATTCTTCTGCGCCAGATTTACCTAATTTACTAAAAATTCACGATCGTAAATGTCGTCCCGTTGATTTCATGCATTTATGTTCAAGGGTAGTTTCTAAACCAGGTTTTGGTACTTTTGCTGAAGCAACAAAATTGGATTTACCTATTATTTCAGTGACTCGAAAAGAATTTGCGGAGGCAGATTTTTTACTCAAAGGAATTACTAACTACAATTATCATCAAATTTTGACAACAGAGGAATTTTTTCAAAGTAATTGGGACTTTCTTAAAGAATCTCCTCAACAACCACAATCAAAGGAAAAGATTGCTAAAGATGGTAATGAAACAATTGCCAAAGCTGTTATTGATTATTTGCAAAAAGATTTGTAAAAAGGAATTAATAATTAGTATAGTTCATATTTTTTGACATTAATTAATAACTATAAATTACCTCTAAGACTTAAAAAAAGCCAGTAATAGAATATACTTGATTTTCAAAATTATTCATGGCATCGTTGCAATTGATACTAATCCTTCATACATCAAGAGAGATAATCAAAGGTGGAGCCATCAGCTTTTGCCCCTGAAAGTGATTTTTCTCCACAGAAACCGGAGAAGGAAAACCTAGAAACACAAGGAAATATTCTTAAGAGCGAAAACATTAAACCAGATTTTGAGGAAACTCCCCATCAAGATCCTGTGACTGTCAGATTAGCTGCTAGAGATGTACGTAGTGTTATGGATAGACAAAAAGAGGAGCGTCAAATATTGCTAAGACAGATGAATATTCTGTTTGTAACAAATACTGCTGTATTGACAGTGTTAGCAATATCTAGACTGTTGACTATCTTTACAATATTTAATGCTATTGAAGTATTTTTAGTTTTAATAAATTTTTATTTACTAATCAACGCATTATTACCACGTAGATTTGTAATTACACCGATACCTAGCCAACAATTTTTGGAGCGTTATTTACCGCTTTCCAATCAGACTTATGAATTACAGATGCTAGTTAATTTAGTAGAAACTTATAATGCCAATAGACAAACTATTGATGATGTATCTCAAACTTTGACTTATGCAGCTTATGTTACATTAGGAGTCATTTTCGTCGCTGTACTTCACTTAGCAACAGTTTACTTTATACCTGAGTTAAAAAGCTGATGAACTCTGAGGAAGAAGATATGCAAACGAATGGCAAAAACGTTCCTTTGCCTAAGCCCGATCCTGATAATATAAAGGTTTTAACCTCTAATTTACCTAAAGCTCCTATTTTGCCTTGGAATCATTTTGACTCACCTTGGCTAGAAGGGGAAGTGAATAATTTAGAAGGAGAAGAAGAAGGAGAAGTTGAAGTAGATATATCCGAAACAGAAGGTCAAAAAAAAGAAGACCCTGATGATTCTGTAATTACCGAAGATGTGCAGAGCAACTCGTCATCTTGCGAACAGTTTAGCTTCAATGAAATTGAGGAACAACCGCAAAATCAACTAGTTAAAAGTACTGAAGAATTTACTGAAAATAATACTATTGAATTACAAACATCAGTGGATTCCGAAAGTTGGTTTAATGATGAGTTTTAAATGAATTTTAAGAAACATTAGATTTAAAAAACGCCAAACTTAAAAAGTTTACTCAAAGGAATATTACTTTTGTTGATTATAAATATAGGGCAGAAGTGCAAGTAATAAGTAATAGGTAATAGGTAATAAGTTTACTTAGAAACCGATTTCAGGATTCAAAAATGCCCTAACCCGTGTTGCTCCTCTGCTATATTACTCATAAACATTTTTATACAACCTTAGACCCAAGATAGACCTGATACGGTAGGGTCTTTTTTATTAGGATTCTTTTAGATTGCCAAGGATTAAAAATGGTAAATGATAAACTCATAGTAGATTTACTTAATTTATCTCCACTTCTTAAGTTTTAGTGAAAAATGAGTTTCCCCAGCGATCGCTGTTTACAATTTACCCGAAATTTAAATATTTACCAGGTTTTAAATGAAATGTAGGTATCAGAAGGACACGGACGCATAAATCCCAAAGTTGCAATTGGGATGATGTTTGAGTATGTGGTGCAGGTTCTACAACTTGGGATTTAGCTGACTATTAATTATGAACCTGCTGAAGATAAGGAAAGGTGAATTTCGTCGTCAAGTCCTTGCAAAACATGATGAGGAAGCTTTAGGAAATATTAAAGCTTTCACCTACCTAAAAAAGCTTTAATATAATCAATTAAACTAGAACCACCCCAAATTACAGCAGCAATTACAGAACCTATTAAAATAATTGCTGTGAGACAGATACCTAGACCACCTAGACTAATTGCACCATCGTCTTCCACTAAACCAAAACCCGTCACAAAAATTCCTATAGCTGGTAATGTATTTGTACCAGGAATCGGAATCATCATGAAGACTGACATCAGCGCGATCGCTGAACCGATAATTACTCTCCCAGGGAAGGTTTTACATACAAAAGGAAGACGAGGACGAGTTATACCCTCAATTCTTCTTAACCAAGGAAGCCCAATTTTCAGAATACCCTGTACTACTTCTAGTTTGATAGGACTATTTGCCATTTTTTTTGGTAACCAAGGCTTTTCACGTCCTATAATTAGTTGTCCTGCCAAAATTAGCATCAAAACACCGAAGGGGATAGAATACCCTGGAGCAGGTACTGGTATAGCTGAAGGTAAAGACAAAACAACAAATAAAAACCCGAAAATGCTTTCACCAGCTATTTGTAAAATAGTTTCTAAAGTGACATGAGAAGTTTGTTCTCCTTCAAAAAAAAATTGGTGTAGTTCTTTAGAAAGTTTTGCCATAGATATAAGTAAGAATTTTAAACAGGGAAATACTAGGACTAGAAATACAAAGACTTAGAATACAAAGACTCGAAATACAGAAAACTATAAAAAACGATTTTGACAAACACAATACTTAGCACTTTAACGCAAAGCATTGTGCATCAAGCACTATATACAATCAGCAATTACAATATACCGGAAGCCAGCATTTTTATATATATTGAATATGTCCAAATACTTTAAAGTTTTATCACTGTTTTGGAGTGCAGCGATCGCAGCTGAGATGGAATATCGCGTTAATTTCCTCTTAGCTGCACTCAGTAGTGTTGGTAACTTACTTGGTGGTCTCTTCAGCTTGTCTTTGTTTTATCGTACAGGTTATCAGTTTGCTGGTTGGAGTTGGGAAGCTGCTTTGATAGTTTTGGGAATTTTTACTTTACTCCAAGGTTTTTCTGCAACTTTGCTTGCTCCTAACCTAAATCGTATTGTTCGTCATGTCCAACAAGGAACTCTAGACTTTATTTTACTCAAACCCATTCGTTCCCAGTTTTGGCTATCTACTAATACTATTTCACCTTGGGGATTACCAGATATACTTTTTGGTATTTTGATGATTGCTTACGCTGGTAATCGTCTAAATTTAAAAATACAAGATTATCTTACCAGTTTGATACCCATAGGTTTCGGCGTAGTTGTGCTTTATAGTCTATGGTTCATGTTAGGTGCAACCAGCATTTGGTTTGTCAAAATTTATAACGTTACCGAAGTCCTGCGTGGTTTATTAGAAGCAGGACGTTTTCCTATGGTTGCTTATCCTGCGGCTTTTCGGGTATTTTTTACATTTGTTGTTCCAGTAGCATTTTTAACTACCATCCCGGCTGAAGCGATGCTTGGGAGAGGTGAAATCACTTGGATTTTAGGTGCAGCAATATTAGCAGGAGTTCTATTTACTGTTTCTACTTTGTTTTGGCGATTTGCTCTACGCTTTTATACTAGTGCTTCTAGTTGAGAAGATTTCTCTAGCTTGAGTTTTTCCAGGTTTTTAAAAAGTCTATAATGCCAGATATGTATTTAGAGCAAAAGTATTTTCAGCCAATGAAACTCTTTACTATTGGTCATTCTAACCACACCATAGAAGCTTTTATCACATTGCTCAAAAAACATGAGATTACAGCGATCGCTGACGTGCGATCGCATCCTTATAGTCGTTATCTAGAGCATTTTAATCAAAAAATATTTTAGACGACTATAAAAAAAAGAAGTGTGATTGGAAAACTTATGAAAGAAAATTTTTGAAATTGATCGGCGATCGCTAAATAGAAAAGAAATCCTAATATAATACAGATACTTAAGTAGAACTGAAGTTGTTAAAAATCCCTATTCCACTTATATAGAGAATAATATAAGTAGCTATTTACACTTGATTTCTCACTTTAGCTATAGCAAAATTTATCCGGAAGTAATCTTCTGCTTTTAGTCTAGTCAGTCTAATTTCAGTAGTATTTATACTGTGAGGTAAGGTATAGTGAGTGAATCTATTGTTAAACTAAAAATTGCACTTCAAGCTCCAGAAATGAAAACTGTAGATTTGCATCAATTCACTAAAGATTTACTGCAAGAAGTTAAAGAATTAGAAGTGAATAGTGCAAGTTTAATATCAGTTGCAGAAACACCAATGGGAAGCGAACATAGTTCTTTTGGTGGATTTTTATTAGGAGCTTTAAAGACTCAGGTAAAACCTGCTAATCTTAGAAGTATTTTGCTTTATTTAAGAGATAAATTAGCTGATAGGCCTATTGAAATGGAAGTTGAGTTAAAGGGAAGAAGATTAATATTAAACCCAGATACTCAAACAGATTTTAATGAAGCAATTGAAAAAACTCAGAAGTTTATAGAGGAGAGTTAAGAATAAATTATATATAATTTATATACAATAGTGTTCCTATACATAATCTGGCTATAATTTTGTATATACTTGATAAAGTATCTTAAACTTTTCATGTATTTCATAAATGCGAAGATATATGAAATAAATAAGAAATCATTCTAATGAGTCTTGTGTTTATTTTGATTTCTACTTAAAAATAAAATTTACTCCTAAGAGTAAATTAATTCTATGTATCTGAAGTGCAGAGTATGAGTCAAAATTATTTAGATATTGCAAGACAAGGAAAGAATAATTGGTGGCGCTATCTAATAGGAATACTCCTCATAGCTTTCTTTTGGTTAATTATTGGTGGTATTGCTACAGCAATTTCTCTGATAGCAGTTGCTATTTTTCAAGGAGTTTTCACTTTAGACTCTGCATTATTACAGCAACAGTTAGAAGAATTTTTAAAAACTCGTTCTACTATAAATTACGTTATTCATAATATTGGCTTTATATTCTTTTTAGTAGGAATATTCCTGACCGTCAAATTGCTGCACGGCAGGAAATTTTTAAGTTTAGTAAATCCTGAAGGCAAAATTAGCAGTATACGTTTCTTTACAGGTTTCGGTATATGGTTTTTAATGGGAGTCTTGGTTACTGGTTTAGGTATTTTACTTGAGCCAGAAAATATAGAGTTTGCATTTCAACCCGTACAGTGGTTTTCCTTAGTTGCTTGCGCTTTAATACTCACTCCCATTCAAACTTCCACTGAAGAGCTATTTTTTCGCGGTTATGCAATTCAGGGACTAAGTTTGATTACCAAGCAGCCATTTTTACTAATAGTTTTTAGCGGTCTGCTGTTTATGTTTCCCCATCTCTCCAATCCAGAAGTAGAAAGAGGAGCAATATGGCTAGCTCTATATTATTTCTCTTTTGGGGTATTCTGTTCTTTGATAACCATTAAAGATAATCGTCTAGAACTCGCTCTGGGAATTCATGCAGCAAATAACTTGTTTCACATATTTATCAGTACTAGAGATTCAGCATTACCTGTACCATCAATCTGGTTTATTAAACAACCTGGAGACCCAAAGTGGACATTAATGTGGTTTCTAGGAGAATGTGCTATTTTTTATTTGATTGTTTTTGGTCTCGGACAGCGAAAAAAACTACAATCAAACAGAACGGCAGAATCACAGGAAACAGAGGAAGTAACATCCCATAAGTAAACTAGGGAATATAAATTTAATAATCTAGATTCTGAAAACATTTTTAATTTTAGATCCTTTTTTATAACGCCCTTTTTGAGAAAATGCTTCTTCCGCAAGAGAAGTAGACCTCACTATAAAGTACTTCAACTTAAAATTGAAGACAATCTCCTATTTCCTGTAAAATCAATACATTCGCGACTTGATTACAGGGAGATGTCTGTTGCTTTCACTTGGTGTGAATATTGACCATATTGCTACAATTCGGCAAGCCAGACGAACTGTAGAACCAGACCCAGTTGCTGCTGCTGTCCTAGCCGAATTAGCAGGTGCAGATGGTATTACCGCACATTTACGGGAAGATAGAAGACATATTCAGGAAAGAGATGTACGACTACTGCGACAAACAGTCAGAACTCATCTTAACCTAGAGATGGCACCAACTGACGAAATGGTAGCGATCGCTTTAGATGTAAAACCCGATTATGTGACTTTAGTACCGGAGAAACGTCAAGAAGTAACTACAGAAGGTGGTTTGGATATAGTAGGTCAAATTGCTAGAATAGGCACGATTGTTGATAAATTACAGCATGCTCAAATTCCGGTTAGTTTGTTCATTGATGCTGAACCCGGACAAATTCAAGCATCTGTAAAAGTTCAGGCAAAGTTTATCGAATTACATACTGGTTCCTACGCTGATGCAAAAGACGAAGAAACCCGTGAAAAAGAATTAAGTCTTTTAGCTGCTGGATGCGAGCAAGCAATAAAATCAGGTTTAAGAGTAAATGCTGGACACGGACTTACTTACTGGAATGTTTATCCAATTGCTTGCCTTCAGGGGATGGAAGAACTGAATATTGGACATACTATTATCAGTCGAGCAGCTTTAGTGGGTATGGAAAGAGCGGTTCGGGAAATGAAACAAGCTATGAGTGGAAAATTCTGAGTGTTTGCTCTGTAATTCTTGTAATTCTCTTAAGAATTACGCACTTGTTAAGGAATGTGAACGAAATAAAAGACCCTTGGGGTAACGTTATTAAGATATATTCCCACAGCTACGAAGAAACTTGGAGCTACCTTAAATCATAGTCAACCCGAATTTAAATTCTAAATTCGGGTTGACAGGACCTTTTTTTTGAATTAAATTAATTAACGTTACGTAACGATAAAATAAGGAAAAATAATCATGAGTAACGATTCCAAAGTATGGTTAATTACAGGTAGCTCCACGGGATTTGGACGTACCTTAGCAGAAACGGTTTTGGAAAGCGGTGATAAAGTAATTGCAACAGCACGCAAACCCGAACAGCTTGAAGATTTAATCTCGAAATATCCCCAAACAGCGATAGCATTGAAGCTCGACGTTACGAATCCGGATGAGATTATAGTTGCAATAGAAAAAGCGAATGCAGCCTTCGGAAGAATCGATGTATTAGTTAACAATGCTGGTTACGGCTTAATCGGTGCTTTAGAAGAAGTTAGCGACGAGCAAATTCACCGCAATTTTGACACTAATTTATTTGGTGCAATTAATGTAATTCGAGCGGTTTTACCCATGATGCGAAGACAACAGAGCGGGCATATCATTAATATGTCAGCGATCGCAGGGTTTACCAACGAATTGGGTTTTTCGATTTACGGTGGTGCTAAATTTGCTCTTGAAGGTGTATCGGAAGCTTTGCAAGGAGAAGTCGCACCTTTAGGGATTAAAGTAACGATTGTCGAACCGGGACCTTTCCGTACTGATTTTATCAGACGCTCTCTCGACAGGGCAGAGGAGCAAATGGAAGCTTACCAGGGAAGCGTTGGGAAGTTTCTGAATTTTCTCAATAATATTGAAGGAAAGCAACCGGGTGACCCTGCAAAAGCTGCTGAAGCGATAATTAAAGTTATTAATTCTGAAAATCCACCTTTGAGGCTGGTATTGGGTAAGTATGCTTATACTAAATTCCGGAAAAAGATTGAGTCTTTGAAAACAGAATTGGATAAATGGGAAGCAGTTTCTGCAAATACTGATTTTGAATAAAACATGACTTCTGTAAGGGTTTTATTTATAAAGGGATTAACCATGAATAAAGAATTCAACTTCTGAGCTTGCTGACAATCTATCTTCTTGGGAAGCTAACTTGTTAGCTTTATCACTTTTTGAGCTTAATTTTCTGGCTCTTCTTGCTTTTACTTCACTGTAATCTCCTTATAATTCAGATTGAAGTGCGGAATGTAGGTTATAATCATCCACCAGTAAATTTGTCTCTAATATTATTTGCGATCGCTATAGATATGCAAATAGGTGTGCAAAAATAATTTGATATAGCCTTAAAATTAGATTTAAAATTTTTATATAGGTGACAATAAACCTTTGAGCCACATATTAGCCACATAGAAGTCGAAAGTTAGTTGTGATTTAGTGATAGCACTTAGCTGTTCTATAGACCATTACTCTAATATTTTGTATTCATCCGACAATATATTGGAGATGAGCATTCTAAGCTAAGAATAATCAGCTAATAAATAACGGCTAATAATTTAACAGAGGGGTTGAAACTGCGAAATCTAGAAAACTGCAATTTGAGATTTCTATGAGTACTACAAAATCTAATGATTTACCGCTTTGGGTAAGAGATAGAGATGAGGTTATTTCCCAAAGTGTTGAAGCATCTTGGCGTTATGATGTTCCACCAGATTACTCCGAATCCAAAGCTGGTTTGGCTGCTGAGAGTTTATGCAATCATGTCGAAGGTTCCCTAGAAAACTTGGTACAAAATCTAGTTAGAACTTTTGAGATGGAGGTATCCTTCAAAAGCAATCCCCAAGAATGGTTATCGGTTGTAAGCGATAAGTTTCGGATGAGTAGTAATGGTGGAAAAGACTTTACTGCTGCTGATGTCTCCCAGCAAGGAACCTACAATCTCTTCATGGGTGATACTCCCGATTACAGAGCTTCTGAAGAAACCTTTGAGTCTTCTGGTAAGCTTTTCCGCACTGCTTTTCCGAAAGGTTTTTTGTGGGAAATTTTAGAAGTTTACTCAGGTCCGCCAAACGTTACATTTAAATGGCGACATTGGGGAACTTTTAATGGGTCATACAAAGACTATTCTCCTACAGGGGAAATAGTGGAGATAATTGGTATGAGTCTTGCGATTGTTACTGAGGATTTAAAAATTATCCGAGTGGAACACTATTTCGATAATGCTGAGTTTTTAGCAAAATTAACAACTAATGGGAAATTGGCAACAGGTAAACAGCAGCAAGAATCTATATGGCAAATTTTCCGCCGATTTTTAGGATTTAAGGAGAAATCAGCAGTTCATAAAGAAAAAGTTAGCGCTTGTCCTTTCGGTTTCTAATATTGGTATTTTAAGTTTAGTCAATTGGGACACAATAATTAAATTAATGTCCTGGTACTTGTAGATAAGCAAAGGGTGACAATGCAAACATACTATTACGTTTTGGCTTCTGAAAAATTTCTGATAGAAGAAGAACCTCTAGAAGAAGTTTTAAAAGAAAGAACTCGCTACTATCATGAGCAAGAAAAAGCTATTGATTTTTGGTTGGTCAAACAACCTGCTTTTCTCGAAGCACCTCAGATGAAAGAAATCAAGGCTAAATGTCCTCAGCCATCAGTGGCAATTGTTTCTACCCAATCTCAATTTATCACCTGGTTAAAGCTGCGATTAGAGTATGTAATTACAGGTGAATTTGAGGCTCCTTCTGAACAAATACCTGATGCAATTGCATCTTTGTCTCCCGTATCTTGATAAAATCTGCCGCCTTACCAGGCGGCATTATTAAGTTTTGCAGAAGAAAGGTTGCACTTTCATGAGAATATTTTAGTAGTAACTATGATTAGTAACTATGATTAGTCAATTGGAATAAATATCACTCTTATTATTACAATTTTGAGTTAGGGTATTTTTCTTTTAACAAAGATTTTCTAGCAATATTTTCTCTAATTTGTAATCTCTATGTTTTTGTTCTTTACAGTTACTAATCACTACCAGCTTCAAAAATTTGATTTGTTGTAAAAACAGTAGGAAAAACGTGAGACTAATGTCAAACTAATGTTAAAAAAATTAGTAAATTCACAGTTGATTATGTGCATGTAATATGCAAAAAAATCTTTATTTTCGAGTAAAAAATTAATAAAACTATTTCAGTGGTGTTTTAGGAGTAAATTACAAATGGGTCTAACTAATTATCATCAGTGGCAAATTATATCCGGTACAATCGCTTTAACTGCTGGACTGATGGGTGGAATGAGTTCTGTAACTGCTCAGAAAATAAATATGTGTGATGCACCCAAACCTGGTGAATATTTATTGTTAATTAATAGTCCAACTACCGATAACCGCGCTCAGCTCAAGCGAGTTTTACCATCTGAACTAAAGGTAGTAACTTGTAAGTATCTTAGCGGTACAGTAACTCGTCTGGGTGGATTCCGAAAAATTGATGACGCAAATCGTTGGGCAAGATATATCCGCGATTCGGCTGGTTTAAATGCAATAATTACTACCAGACCAACGGAAAATAAAGCCCCACAACCCCAAAGGGTTAGCTACAAACCCAAAAGTCTAGGTAATGGTTATGCTGTTTTAGTAGATTACTACAACCGCCCTCAAATGGCATCTCGCGTTCGCAAAGTTGTCAAAGGAGACGTTGGATTTGTATCTTATGGTCAGCGTCCTTATTTGTTAGCAACTTATACAACTGACCAGAAGGAAGCATATAAGACATTACAAGAACTGAGCGGAAAGGGTTTCTTTACGATCATTGTTGATAGTCGCAAAGTAATGTTACTTCGTTCGGTGGTGAAGTTACCATAAAACAGCATTACAGTTAATTTCCGTATTGAATATCAATAGTTTTCATGAGGGAAACCTTAGAGGGTAAACTGCCCTAAACCCCTTCAAATAATATCAACGATTATTCTATGTGGAGAGCGTTGTAATAAGTGTAAATATAGGCATGGCAGTCGCCATGCCTAATAAAAATATCTGAGAAAATATCTCGAATAAACTTTGGAATACGGTTTGGAATAAACTAAGGAATTGTATAAGCAGCTCGTGCAAGCCAAGAAATAGTTACACCCAAAGCCGAACCGGCAATTACTTGAAACGGTGTATGACCTAATAATTCTTTTAGGCGATCGCCTGCTAATTCTGGATGCTCATGAAATAATTCGTCTATCATTTGATTAAGGATGCGTGCTTGCTTGCCAGCTGCTTGACGAACTCCGGCTGCATCGTACATAACTATAATCGCAAAAACCGTGGAGAGCGCAAATTCTGGAGATGACCAGCCAATGGTTTGACCAACTCCTGCGGCTAAGGCTGTTACTAATGCAGAATGAGCGCTAGGCATACCACCAGTAGTGACTAATACACTGACGCTAAGTTTACGATGTCTGAGTAGCTCGATTACAAGCTTCAGAATTTGAGCCGCCAAACAAGCGGTGAGGGCAACTAGCAGAACTCGGTTGTCGAGAATGTCGCCTATGTCTTGCATGGTATTTTGGTTAGGTTTATTAATATTAGCAGTGGTTCGGTGTTTATGAGCGTATTATATGTAACCCAAAATCCAAAATTCCGTCGGTTTTAGAGCGGGGTAATTCCGTTCCCAGGTACTACCGTTCTCGTGGGAGAGGGTACCAATGACTTAATTTTTGCGACTGGTGATGTAGTGAGCGATCGCAATCAAAGGATTGGCTTTTTCTTGGTAAGGTTCTAGTTCTGCACAAGCTTGGTCGATTAATTCTTGAGCTTTTTTACGGGATTCTTCTATTCCCCACAAGCTAGGATAGGTTACCTTTTGGGATTCTAAATCTTTACCAGCAGTTTTGCCTAATTCTTCCTGAGTGGCGGTAATATCTAAAATATCATCAATAATTTGAAAGGCTAATCCAATATTTTGAGAATAGCGAGATAATCGCTGTAATTCTTCTTCTTCTGAACCAGCTAAAATACCTCCACATAATACGCAAGCTTCTAAAAGGGCTGCTGTTTTATGGTTGTGAATAAAGTTCAAGGTTTCTAAAGAAATATCTGATTTCCCCTCGGAGTCTAAATCTACGACCTGACCCCCAACTAAACCAGCTGCACCAACGGCTTTCCCCAAATGAGAGATAACTCTTAAAATGCGCGCAGCAGGTACGTTTTGTGTTTTAGAAGCAACATATTCAAAAGCGTATGTTAGGAGAGCATCTCCTGCTAAAATCGCAATATTTTCACCGTAAACTTTGTGATTGGTCAGTTTTCCACGACGATAATCATCATTATCCATTGCTGGTAAATCGTCGTGAATCAATGACATAGTGTGAATCATCTCTAAAGCACAAGCTGTAGGCATTGCTATATCAATATTCCCACCAGTCATCTCACAAGTTGCCAAGCAAAGAATTGGACGCAAGCGTTTACCTCCTGCTAATAGAGAGTAGCGCATTGCTTCATAGATTTTTTCAGGATAGACAACCTCTATGGTTTTATCTAGGGCTTGTTCACAAAGCTGCTTACGTTCCTTTAAATATGCCGACAAATCAAATTTTGATTTTCGTATAGTTTTCTGAAGATTATCTGTTGTTACCATACTAATATTCCTTGATTTATTATCATTTCATTCAAATTTGAACAGTATTTGCAATTAGATTATCAGGTTTTAATTGTTAGTAAAGATTATTCAAAATAGTTCAAAATAGTTCAAAATATTTCAAATTAATTTAAGATATTGCAACAAAAAAGCAATATTTTTGCATATTCTATATATAGAAAAATCTAATCATCAAAGCTTTCCTGTAAAATAACCAATACCTGTAAAAAAACCAATACTAAGTGGGAATAGTTTTCTCCTATTAAAAATATCAGCAGAAAGTTCAAATCTCAGCTTTAGCTTAGGAACTGGGCAAATATTGCGATAATCAATCTGATAACTATTCATTTATAAGTGTCTTGTATTTTAGGACTTATCGCTAACTTTTTTGCTATAACTTAAAAATGTATTTTTCAATAACATAGCTACAGTCATCGGACCGACTCCACCAGGAACCGGAGTGATATATTTTGCCACATTTTGAACCGAATCAAAATCCACATCACCAACTAGACGACTTTTGCCTTCAGAGTTAGTAATTCGGTTTATCCCCACATCTATCACAATTGCGTCTCTTTTTACCATTTGGGCTGTAACAAATTGTGGACGACCGATTGCAGCTACTAAAATATCAGCATCTTGAGCGATCGCGGCTAGATTCTGGGTACGAGAATGGGCTATGGTTACTGTGGCGTTTTTCTCCAGCAACATCAGAGCTAGGGGTTTACCTACCAAAATGCTACGTCCGATGACCACGGCTTTTTTGCCTTCTAAGGAAATAGAATATTCATCCATTAAGCGCATAATTCCAGCCGGAGTACAGCTTCTTAAACCGTCTTCTCCCCGGATTAATTTGCCTAAATTTGCCCGATGTAATCCGTCAACATCTTTTTCTGGGGCTATTTCGTGTAATAGCGAGACAGCATCAAGATGTGCTGGCAAAGGTAACTGTACTAAAATACCGTCAACTCGGTTGTCTTCGTTGAGGGAGTGAATCACCTCGGTCAATTCTTCTTGTGTGGTTTCGGTAGGAAAATGTTTTCCAAAAGAAGTAATTCCCACTTTTGTACAAGCTTTTTCCTTATTACGAACATAAGTAGCAGATGCAGGATTATCCCCGACCATTACTACTGCTAAACCAGGAGACCTACCGACAGTAGTTTTCAGTTGTGCGATCGCTCCAATCAGTTCTTGGTGAATTTGCAGAGCGATCGCTTTTCCATCAAGGAGTTTTGCAGTTTTTCTATCCATTCAAATCCCTGTACAGCGTTCGTTTTTAGATTCGATGCCGTAATATTAGTCTAAAAATATTAGTTTATTTATTTAAACTGTAATTCTTATCATCTCAGATTGCCGTCTCTGTTAAAAACAAACGATAAACACCTTTACAGTCTGTTACTTAATGGAATTATTTATTCAATAATTTGAGTAGACTACCCCAAATTCCTTCCAAAATGTGATGTTAAGTAAGTGGGAGAGATTTTTTAGAGGTAATGGGTAATGGGTAATGAGTAATTGGTACACAAAGATGCTAAATATCAATCATGAACTAACAACGGGACTTACTCCTGTGTTCCCTAAGTAATGTTGAATGGAACCGTATTGAATTTACCCGTATACTGAATCTTATGAAAAAAAATATCAACTTTTACAAGGTTTTTTCGTCAGTCTGCCAAGGAGGAATTCTCCTGTGCTCAATAATCATTTTATTTGGCTGTAACGATGCCACAATGTCTGGTATTAAAGCTATTGGCGCTAATATTACACCGATAGAGCAGATCGACCGAAAACAGACCGACCAGGTTATCTACGTTGAAGGTAAGGTGGAAAAAGTTGTTCCATTACTAGAGGGGAAGCGCTTGTATCAGCTCAATGATTCAAGTGGCAAAATCTGGGTATTAGCTAATAAAACTAATTTTAGAATAGGAGAAAAGGTAGTAGTTAAAGGTAAAATAAAATACAAAGATATTCCTATAAACAAACAAGATTTTGGGGATTTATACATAGAGGAAGAATCTTAGTAAGTTTATAGTTCCAAGATTATATATTTAATTATTTATTTATTTAGTGATTTAGTAATTCAGTAATTTAGTTATCATTTCACAACTATCTAATTATTCATGACTAAAAAAATTCATCATGTAGCTGTCTCTATTTTTTATCAAGCAGATAAATATCTCATGCAACTGCGTGATAACATTCCCACAATTCTTTATCCTGGTTATTGGGGTCTGTTCGGGGGACATATTGAAGCAGGTGAAACTCCCGAAATCGCAGTGAAAAGAGAAATTATTGAGGAGATAGATTACGAAACATCAAATTTTATCAAATTTGGTGACTATCCCGATGAAAAAGCATTTCGACACGTCTTCTATACACCTTTGACAGTAAGTTTAGATGAACTTGTCCTTGGTGAAGGATGGGATATGGGTTTACTCAGTGCAGAAGACATTCGTCAAGGAGAATGTTACTCTGCGATCGCCGATGAAGTCCGTCCTTTAGGTTCGATACATCAGAAGATTATGCTGGATTTTATTAAAAAAGTTCAGTTCTAACGAATCATTTACGATCACCCGGTTGGAGATTGCGCGTAAAACCGTTTCAGCATAGCTAACGCTTAAGACGTATTCTTTCATAGAGAAACGATAACCATAAAAGGGTCGTGCAGAGCGATCGCTAATATTAAGCTAATTTTTAATTGACATTTTATTTTTAATTGACATTTTAATTGGTGAGAGAACTTGTGATAATAAGTTCGTATCTATCTATCCATATATCTTTTATTTTATGTCAATCCAATCGGTCAATAAATTACCACGATGGCTAACTTTAGGGCTGGTATTCCCTTTAATTATTCTTAATGGTTGGGTATTACTTCTAGTTATTCGCTATTTTCAACCCTTAGTAAATATATTTATTACGGCTGTCCTTTTAGCTTTTGTTTTGGATTATCCTATCAGATTTTTGCAGCGACAAAAAGTACAGCGTAAATTTGCTATAGGTTTAGTATTGTTAATCAGTTTTGTACTTCTCATTGCTGTATTTGTCGCTTTAGTTCCTAGGTTAATACAGCAAATAAATGAGCTAGCAAATATATTACCGATTTGGATTGAATCTGGAACTGAACAGCTACAATCTTTCCAGGATTGGGCAGCTACGCAAAATTTTCAAGCAAGTTTTAGCGATTTAATTACTAGAATTTTAGACAAGTTATCAAATCAGATTCAAAATTTAAGTGGTAGAATTTTTGGTTTTGCTATAGATACTATTGGTAGCATTGTAAACATTTTGCTCAGCATAGTACTGACTTTTTATTTAGTATTAAATGGAGAACGGGTTTGGAATGGCATTTTTCTTTGGTTTACTCCCGAAATTGGTACTCAGGTAGGAGAGTCTTTACGTGAAGACTTCCATAACTATTTTATTGGTCAAGTCACTCTAGCGACTCTACTCGCTTTAGTTATTACCCTAGCTTTTTTGGCTTTACGAGTTCCCTTAAGTTTATTATTTGGTTTAGTTATTGGTTTTTTTGCTTTATTCCCTTTCGGTACTGGTATAGGTATTGGAATTGTTAGTTTACTGGTTGCTCTGAAAGATTTTTGGCTGGGTGTAGAAGTTTTAACTATAGCTATAACGATAGACCAATTTAACTATAATTTTATTGCTCCTCGAATATTAGGTAGTTTTACTGGCTTAAATCCAGTTTGGATAGTTGTTTCTTTACTATTAGGTGCAAAGCTCTTAGGAATTTTGGGATTATTGATAGCTATACCTTTAGCTAGCTTTATTAAAAGTGTTGGTGATAACTGGCGTGATGGTAGATTTGATATTGCTTCTGATAAGTCTATTTCCGAGAAAGATGCTATGGGCAATCAAACAGAAAGTACTGTTTAAGTAATGTCAGAAAAATCATAATTATTACAGTATAATTACTGGCAAAAATTTAATAATTTTTTACAAATGATATTATTAATATTATTTAAAAACTTTTAATATATACATAAAATATACAATCAATATATTTGAAAATAACTATAGCTATTTTCACTTAGGTAGAATACAAATTGTACTTTACTCTGTTTCTCTTTCTTACTCTAAACAGAAACTAAGGGAACATCTACTAAATCAAGAGGAAAAATATTTAATTCGGTCGCATTTAAAGTTGGTATAAGTAAGTAGTAAAGGTTTTTGAGAGGTCTTGATAATGAAGCTTTCAGCTTAATAAGTGCTTAGACAGAATTAATTGTATATTGTCATTGCGAGGAACGAAGCAATCGCAAGGACTTGAAGATTTTAGAATGTTAAATTAATTTTGTACGACTACTTAGAATCAACTTAAAATCGCAATATTTTCACTTTTCAATATTTACTTTGTTGATTAATTATCTAGTATATGATAGTTGAATTATGTAATTTTACGTAAGCCAAAATAAATAGAAAATCATCATTAACAGTCTAAATACTGAGTAAGAATTGTTATATATTTTTACAATATAGAATTTAATTTTCCTGAAGTATAAAAAACAAATAGAAAAGGTAATTAATTCAGTGTTGTAAATGTATTTATTTCAGAAAAAATATCAAAATTTGAAAGTTTAATTCTTACCTGACGGGGGCAAAAATGAATATAATCGACGATACGACTTTAATTAAAAAATTTATTACAGGTCAAGTTAGACTAGCTTTTAATAAGAATTTGCGTGTGGAACCTGTATCTACAACAATTCAATTATTCACAAAAAAAGGATGTTTATTAGCTACTGTTAATCTTGCAAATAATCTGAAATCATTTTTTGTTCGTCGAGATACTGAATATTGGCAGCTAATTAACCAAATTCTCTTAGAAAATAGTTTTATGCCAATCAGTAGGACACAACAGGGACTATTTAAATATGAACAGCGTTTTGTTCCTGCTGGATATGGAATGAATTACACAGAAGCAAGAATACTTTGGAAAACTTGGCGAATTAAAAGTAATCAAGATTCAAGTAATGAAAAAGAAATTATCATAGATTTGAAAGTAGAAACAAAGCAGGGATGGGAAAAGATTGTAAATATAGAAATGAGTCAGGAAAATGTGTTTATCAGAACCGCAACAGAAGAACTGATGCTACATATTTGTGACTGTTTAGTTTGGATTAGCCCATTTAAAAAAAATGTTCCTAAACCAGCTGTTGAAGACCAGAGTGATTCCATAGAAAAATACGAAACAGAATCGTCTCAAAATGATTTAAAGACTTCTTCTGATGCTTTCTTATGGACTCAGCTTCAAACAAAAGAAACTTCTAGCAATAAAGTAAATTTACATCCAGATTCACATTCAGATTCACATCCCAATACTTTCAGTAGCAATAGTCAAAATATTTTAAATATTTATCAAGGAAAACTATATATTCAGACTCTGGAAGGAGAAATAGTTATTGAGGGTTCCAATCTAAAGTTTTGGTTTAGTCCTCCTCCAGGACACAATTTTATTCCAGAACCTATTGAAGTTAAGGATTATGATAAACCAGTGAAACAAAAGAATATTTCAAGGGAAGAAATTATCATAAATTTCTAAAGATAAGTACCTGTGTCTTCATTAATTCAATCGACCCTTTCTCTAAGAGAGGAAACACAGAGCAGTTATATAACTAATGTCATTTCAGGTTAAGGAGCTTTAGATAGTTTTTAACAGCTGATTAATAACTCTCAAACAATGTAATTACGTTTATGAGTAGTAAAAACAATTAATGATTTCACAAGGATTTCAGCTTATCCCAAGTTCAGATTACTTAATATTTATTAAAGCTATTTTATAACTAAAAAGGACTTATGCAATTGTCACAAAATCTTGGTTGGTGCGTGACACAAAAGCGATGATATTTCATTAAAATCAAGCAAAGTATCACCACAACACCCTACGAGGAAAATATACCTTCTTGCTAAGTCCTAACTAAATTAAGTGAAAAAATTAAGGTAGACAAAATGTCTACCTTAAAAAATATCTAAATATGCTTAGAAAAAACTTTAGATTCTATTAAAATACAAAAAGATCCTGCCAGAAAAACTGGTTATGAACCTTGTTCAATCTTTAGTACAGCCATAAAAGCTTCCTGCGGTACATCTACAGTACCTACGGATTTCATGCGCTTTTTACCTTTGGCTTGTTTTTGTAAAAGTTTCTTCTTACGACTAATGTCACCCCCATAACACTTTGCAAGTACATCCTTACGTAGTGCAGGAATATGTTCACTAGCAATAACTTTACTACCGATAGCTGCCTGAATTGGTACTTTGAACTGATGACGAGGTATTAATTCTTTTAGTTTTTCTGCCATAGAGCGTCCGACACCATAAGCTTTATCGCGATGGACAATCATTGCTAAAGAATCAACAGGATCTCCATTAATCATCAGATCCAACTTAACTAGTGGATTTTCCCGGTAGCCAATCATAGTATATTCCATACTGGCATAACCGCGCGATCGCGATTTCATTTGGTCAAAAAAGTCAGTGACAACTTCTGCTAAAGGTAGCTCATAGGTCAAGGTGGTGCGTCCCTGGGTAAGATACTTCATATCTTTAAATACACCCCGACGACTCTGACCTAATTCCATTAATGTCCCCACATAGGTTTCTGGGGTAATCATTTCGACCTTGACGTAGGGTTCCTCAATTTTCTCCCTATCGTTGGGTACAGGTAGATGTGAAGGATTATCAACGAAAATTTCCTCTCCCTTATTTGTTGTTACCCTATAAACAACTGAAGGTGCGGTAATAATTAAATCGAGATTATATTCTCTTTCCAAACGTTCCTGCACGATTTCCATATGCAGCAAACCCAAGAACCCGCAGCGAAAACCAAAACCCATCGCACTAGAGGTTTCTGGTTCAAACTGTAACGCTGCATCATTGAGCTTGAGCTTGTCTAAAGCTTCCCGCAAGTCTTTGAATTGATCGGAATCTATGGGAAACATCCCACAAAAAACCATGGGATTTGCTTCTGTATAGCCGGGTAGAGGTTCTGGTGCCTTAGATTTTGTTAAAGTAATCGTATCACCGACCCTAGCATCTTCTACAGCCTTAATCGCGGCAGAAAAATAACCCACTTCTCCTGCATGAAGTTCATCTACTGGCTTTTGGTTGGGGGAAAGTATTCCCAATTCATCAATTTCATACTCCTTACCAGAAGCCATCAAATAGACGCGATCGCCTTTTTTCAGGGTACCATCCATAACTCGGAAATAAACGATTACACCCCGATAGCTATCATAATAGCTGTCAAAAATCAGTGCCCGTAGCGGTTGATCAATAGTATTTTGCGGTGTTGGAACTCTATCAACGATAGATTCTAATATCTCATCAATGCCGATACCTTCCTTTGCTGAAGCTAAAATCGCACCGCTACAGTCCAAACCAATAATTTCTTCTATCTCCGAAATTACTCGGTCTGGTTCTGCACCAGGTAAGTCAATTTTATTTAAAACAGGAATAATTTCTAAATCGTTTTCTAGTGCTAAATATACGTTTGCTAAAGTCTGTGCTTCTACACCTTGAGAAGCATCTACTACTAGAAGAGCACCTTCGCAAGCAGCAAGAGAGCGGGAAACTTCATAGGAAAAATCTACGTGCCCGGGAGTATCGATTAAATTGAGCACATACTCCTCACCATCCTTGGCTTTGTAATTCATTCGGGCAGCTTGCAGCTTAATAGTAATGCCGCGCTCCCTTTCCAAATCCATATTATCGAGGAACTGTTCCTTCATCTGCCGATTTTCCACAGTACCCGTAGTTTGGAGTAAACGGTCAGCCAGAGTAGATTTACCGTGGTCAATGTGAGCAATAATACTAAAATTGCGGATACGATTTGCGGGAACGTCAGTCATACACTTTATTCTTTGCGTTTTGAGCAACCAAAATAAAAAACAAGCTAGTTCATATATTGTAATGCTTTCTTTACTTATAGGCTGTTTTATCCTTTAACAGAAGTTATAGCCGTAGTTATAGCCGTAAATATATAGGTTAGGAAATTGGATTTCGCACCCATAGGGAATAGAGAAAAGGTTCTAACTAAATGAAAGCTGCCATATAATCAGAAATTTTCAATTGGAAAATAGTAGGAGATATTTAGATGGTAGTTAGTAGAGGAGGTGATTCAGATATGAACTTCAGATATAAAATTAATTACCTCTAGTTAATTGCCCCTATATTATCGAAACAGTTTTGAGACGAAGAAGGTAGTGTACCTAGTCATGTCAATGTAATATTCAGCAATTAATTTTATAAATTGATTAAAAAAATCACAAATTAATTCATAAATGAACTCATAAATTATATGGGTAGGCAGAGCAACTAATTTTTACTGGTTGATTTAAGTAAGCTAGAGCGTAAATTAGGATACTATTGAAAGTCGATAAAATACATACTACACAAACATTCTGCTAATTGGGAATTTTCCCGAAGAATATTGCGTATTTGTAAATTTAAAAGTTATCTAGCTGACAACCAACTAATTATAAAAATTATTTTGTATTCTTCTAAATTTATTGTTCTAAACTTCATCTTTTAAATAAGTGTGAAGCTCTATTGACCAAGACTGGAATTAATCATTCATCAGCGTACAATAAATTTGGGCTAATGCTAAGTATTTATTGAAGCAGTAGTGACATAATCAAATACAGCGAGGGTAAATATAACACGATTAAATATAACAAGAGCTAAATTTCTCAGTAAGTAAAAGCAATACTAGGCAATACCACCATTCTTACCGTATAGTCTGACAACATAGTTGTACTTGAAGTTGAGATTAGCTTCCTCATAAATGTGGCTGTAACTTTACATTCAAGCAAATGTTATACGCAAATGTTGATAAAGCCTTTACAGTTTCCGACTGAATCCAATGGGAGACCTACCAAAAATGAGTAAAGATAAAACATTCAATAGAGAGCCAATAAAAACTGACAAAGTAGAAATAGCAGTAAAATTGGATTCTGAGTTATTAGACCAAATTCAACATTTAAGTGGCGATCCTAGTAAAGTCATTGAAGTTGCCATTAGGCAATGGTTGAGAGGAGAGAGTCCCAGAGATGATGAATTAACTCGTACTCCATACCGTACTCCTCTACCCCCTCGTGGAGATTGGAATGACTAATTGATCTATCTTTACTACTGAAAAAATACTTAAAATAAGTATAAAATCCGATATGTTTTGGCTATGTAATTACCAAAAAATTCAAGTAGGGTATGAAAGATGTAAAAATTTATGCCAAACTTAATTCAGCGATTCACCAAAATTTTTTGGGTTGTTTTTTGTCTATCCAATCTCTAATTCATGAGAATAACCGCTAATTCCCAACGATCAAATCTTGCACATCATAAGCAGGATTTGGTTCACAGTGATACTAATGCCTTACTCGCCGCATTAGGTACTGAGTTGGTTTATACGCAAGATGGGGCGGGAAGTTACTTAAACTTTTATTGGCAGCATAGTCAAGATATGGGTTTAAATCCTCAGAAAGTGATTGAAACCAATTTTGATGATAACTGCTTTACTCCGAATGATAAAAACACCTATCTTGAGAGCTTGCAGCATATTCTCAAGGACTTGCAACCGCAAAAATTTCAGTGCTGGTTTAACTGTAATCAGCAACAGATGAAGTTTGAGTTAACAATTAGTCCAATTTTGCCGGCTTTGGGGAGCGCTGCGACTAAAGTATTAGTTATGGGTCGTCTGCTGCAAACTCAGGAAAGTTCCATAGATGTAAACACGAAGTATGATTCTCAATCTGATTCTCATAAGGTTAATGAGAATAATTATTCTCAACTAGCATTAACAAAAAATTCTCGTAAATATCAGCAATTAATCGATCGAATCACTAAAAATATTCGCAGAACTCTTGATTTAGATATTATCTGGCAGCAGACAGTTAATAGCTTAGGAGAATCTTTGGGATTAGAGCGCTGTGTAATTTTTCCATACCAAACTTCCTGTAAGAAAATTCAAGCTATTGCTGAATTTTCTCAAGAAGCTCAGGATTCAATGCTGGGTTTAGAAATTGATATTGCTTCAGAACCACTATTTTCTCAAGTCTTAGAAAACTTAGAACCAATATTTGTTCGGGCACCAGAAAATTCTATATTTTCTCAGAAAAATATGCTAGTGGTTGCAACTTGTCATCAAGACCAACCAAACGGAATAATAGCTGCAATTCTCTCTCAAGAGTGCTTTACACCAAGCGAGGAAGAACTAGAATTATCAAAAGATGTAGCAGATCAGTTAGGTACAGCGATCGCTCATGCAACTCTGTATACAGAACTAGAAGCTGCAACCCGTACAGCAGAGGAAGCTTCTCGTCTCAAAAGTGAATTTTTAGCTAATGTCTCTCACGAAATCCGCACACCTTTAAATGGGATGATTGGATTCCTGAAGTTAATCTTGGATGGGATGGCAGACGACCCAGAGGAGCAAAAGCAATTTTTGCACGAAGCTCACAAGTCATCCTTACACCTATTAGATGTAATTAACGATATTCTAGATTTTGCCAAAATCGAAGCTGGCAAAATGGAACTGGAAATGGGTTCGGTTAAGCTGGAAGATTTATTTGAAGATATAGGAAACTTTATGGGTTTGCAAGCAGAGCATAAAAATCTCAGCTTTCAAATTAAAACGCCAGATACTTGTGATGAAGTCATAGTTTATGGAGATTACCAGCGTCTGAAACAGGTAATATTAAACTTGGTCGGCAATGCGATTAAATTTACTCACGAAGGCGGAATAAATATTAGTACCGATATAGTCTTACAAAAATTTACCTTTCAAGGCAAGGATTTTCCTGGAACCCTCAGAGTCCGAGTTGCGGATACTGGAATAGGGGTTTCTTTAGACCAGCAAGATAAATTATTCCAACTGTTTTCTCAGGTGGATGGTTCTCGTACCCGTCAATATGGTGGAACTGGTTTAGGTTTAGCCATATCTCAGAAGTTAGTAGAAACTATGGGAGGAGAAGTACATTTCTACAGTTTGGGAGAAGGTTTAGGCTCTACAGTTACTTTTACAGTACCCTTGTATCAACAGCCGCTAATGGTTTCTAATACAGAAGGCGAGTAAGAAAGTACTTTGTGATGAAATTTAGATTATTTGGTAGATTATTTATTGGATTGCTTATTATATAACTTACTTATTATGGTCAGCGATCGCAGAATCATTTTTCTTGTGGGTAAAAACACTAGGAAAAATTAGTCAAGGGTATTGCAATGTAATATTTATAACTTTTGACTAACAGAATTTAATAATTTCATTATCAAATTCAAATAACCTGGTAATTAAGTCTAGGATCTAGTTAATAAAGTTTGAAATCAAAATTTATTTTATTCTACGAGGTCTAAAGATATGGAACTGACAACAGAGAACGTCGAAACCGTTTTGGATGAATTGCGTCCTTACTTAATGTCTGATGGTGGTAACGTTGAGTTAGTAGAGCTAGATGGTCCTGTAGTTAAATTGCGTTTGCAAGGGGCTTGTGGTTCTTGCCCTAGTTCTACAATGACTCTGAGAATGGGTATTGAACGCCGCTTGAGAGAAATGATTCCAGAAATTGCTGAAGTTGAGCAAATAATTTAGGAAAATTTCAAGTTAAATTCTTAAGTTCTAATTAAGGATTCTAATTAAGAAAAAATCAGCAGTACCTAATTTATTACGGGTACGGTGTTACCGTACCCTTAATCCATTGGGTATTTGCTTAGAGTCTTACTTAAAAGCCTCCTGACTCCTGCAATAACTCAGAGTGCAATCTCCAAAAAACTTGATTTTAATATGTCTTATCCACTGCACATAGCTTTTATTTGGCACCAGCATCAACCATTATATAAATCTCCAAGCAGGGGAAACTCGCCAAATTCTCAACAGCAGTATTATCTACCTTGGGTAAGATTGCATGGCACCAAGGACTATTTAGATTTAGTACTTTTACTGGAGCGCTACCCACAATTACATCAAACAGTTAACTTAGTACCATCCTTAATATTACAGCTAGAAGATTATATTTCAGGGCTGGCTTTTGACCCTTATTTAGAAGTCAGCTTAACTCCCTGTGAACAGTTAAGTGCAAACAAAAAGCAATTTATTATCCAACATTTTTTTGATGCTAACTACCATCATTTAATTGCACCTCATCCCCGCTACGACCAACTGTACCAACAAAAGCAGGATAAAGGAGAGTCTTGGTGCTTAGAAAATTGGCAACTGCAAGATTACAGCGACTTACTTGCTTGGCATAATTTAGCTTGGATAGATCCATTATTTTGGGACGATACTGAAATTGCTGCTTGGCTAGAAAAAGGCAGAGACTTTACTTTAAGCGATCGCCAGCGAATTTACTCCAAACAAAAAGAAATTATCCGCCGAATTATTCCTCAACATCGGCAGATGCAAGAGTCCGGTCAATTAGAAGTTATCACTACCCCTTATACTCATCCCATATTACCCTTGCTTGCCGATTCCAACTCTGGGAGAGTCGCTATACCAGAAATGACCTTACCCGAGTATCGTTTCCAGTGGGCTGAAGATATACCTCGTCATTTACGCAAAGCTTGGAATCTATACAAAGATAGATTTGGCAGAGAACCGCGTGGTTTATGGCCTTCAGAACAGTCCGTAAGCCCAGAAGTATTAAACTATATAAAAGACCAAGGATTTCAGTGGATTTGCTCAGATGAAGCAGTCTTGGGATGGACATTAAAACACTTCTTTCATCGCGATGAAGTAGGAAATATCCAGGAACCAGAATTACTCTATCAGCCTTATCGTCTCCAAACATCCCAGGGCGATTTAGCCATAGTGTTCCGCGACCATCGATTATCCGATTTGATTGGGTTTACATACGGTGCAATGCCACCCCAAGAAGCAGCAGCAGACCTAGTCGGACATTTACAAGCGATCGCTCGAAAGCAACAAGAAAGTAACAGTGATCGACCCTGGTTAGTAACAATTGCCTTGGATGGTGAGAACTGCTGGGAGTTTTATCCCCAGGATGGTATACCGTTTTTAAATGCTCTTTACACTAGTTTGTCAGAAGAACCTAATTTAAAACTAGTTACTGTTTCAGAATTCACTCAGCAATTTCCCCCAGATATAACCATTCCAGGGCAAAAATTACACAGTGGCTCCTGGATAGATGGTAGTTTTACCACCTGGATTGGTGATGAAGCTAAAAATCGTGCCTGGGACTATCTTGCTCAAGCAAGACAAGTGTTAGCAAATCATCCAGAAGCTACGGAAGAAAATAATCCCCAAGTTTGGGAGTCCTTGTATGCAGCAGAAGGCTCAGACTGGTTTTGGTGGTTTGGAGAAGGACACTCATCGAACCAAGACGCTATTTTCGACGAACTATTTCGTCAGCATCTGAGGGGAATTTATCAAGCCCTAAATGAAACCGTACCATCTTACTTAAGTAGACCAATAGAAATTCATGAAGCTAAATCAAACTGTCTCCCCCAGGGATTTATTCATCCAGTCATTGATGGTAAAGGTTTGGAGCAAGATTGGGAAAGAGCTGGAAGAATAGAAATTGGTGGAGCGCGGGGAACTATGCATTCGAGCAACCCCATACAGCGCTTATGGTATGGTTTAGACCACCTCAACTTCTATCTGCGTCTGGATTTGCAAACAGGAGTAAAACCGGGGCAGGAATTACCCCCAGAACTAAATTTACTATGGTTTTATCCCTATCAAACCATGCACAATAGTCCTATCCCTTTAGAGGACCTACCAAGGTCATCTCCTCTAGATTATTTATTCCATCATCACTTGAAAATTAATTTAGTTGATAAATCAATTTATTTTCAAGAAGCAATTGATTACTCTGGGTGGAAATCTTGTCATAGCAACGCTCAGGTAGCTTTAGATACTTGCTTAGAAATTGCCGTACCCTGGAATAATTTGCACATAGAACCCGACTCTCACCTCAGTCTAATTTTGGTACTCAGCAATCAAGGAAGTTTTCACAGTTACTTACCAGAAAACACTCTGCTAGATATTCAATTTCCTTAATTGATAATTGGTTAGGCAAAAAATTGCTTAGAAAATTGCTTAGAAAATTGCTTAGACAGTGGAGTCAGTCGCTACGCTCCAATTCCAAATTCAATCAATGTTCCACTAATTTCCTATACTTACAGATTTTTTAATCTTTATCCGGAGACTTTGGAGAAAAGTTAGAGCTTTGCAAAGATACGATGATCTAGCTAGCGATCGCAAGTAAATATAGTTAGATTAAAAACATCTCAGCCTAAAAGTTCCAACCCAATTAACTTTTTTTGCACAATGAATCGTTTTTCGATGAAGAAAATAACAAATTTTCATACTGATGTTCTAGAACATACTCAGTTAGGACAGATGTGCGGTTCTAATGGTTTGTTCCAAAAACGATATAAAATACTGCGAATTATAGGGAGAGGAGGGTTTGGTGTTACTTTTTTGGCAAAAAATATGGCGCTACCGGGGTATCCCTTATGCGTCATTAAACAACTTCGTCCTCAAGTTACCAGTCCTAAAAGTCGACAGAAAGCCAGGGAGCGTTTTGAAAAGGAAGCAACAGCTTTAGGACAATTGGGAAATCATTCCCAAGTTCCTATGTTGCTAGATTACTTTGAAGCTAATGGTGAATTTTATTTAGTTCAAGAATATATCCGGGGTTCTACTTTAGCTAGGGAAGTTAGACGCAAAGGACCAAAAAGTGAAGCTGAAGTTAAACAATTTTTGCAAGAAGTATTACCAATACTCAACTACATTCATTCCAATAGTGTAATTCATCGAGATATTAAACCACAGAATTTACTTAGATGTAAAGATGACGGAAGACTAGTATTAATAGATTTTGGAGCGGTGAAAGATGAATTAGTGAACGCGACAGAATACGCCAAAGACAAAACCGTCAGTACCAATTTTGTTGGTACTATGGGATTCGCACCCCCTGAACAGTTTTCTTTACGTCCAGTACATGCTAGCGATATTTACGCTGTAGGTGTAACTAGTATTTACTTACTTACAGGAAAAGCACCTTTAGAATTTGATCATGATTCTCGCACAGGAGAAATCTCTTGGCAAAATCAGGTCAATGTTAGCAATAATTTTGCGCAAGTCCTTGACCGAATGATCAAAATTTCTTTGCAAGACCGTTATAAATCAGCATCAGATGTAATTTGGGCTTTGGGTTTAGAATCCCACGCTCCTTTACTTAAAAATTGTCTGAGCAGCCAAAGATTAGGAGAAGTCAAAAAAAATCAGTCATACAATTCCCATAGCGGTTATCTACCTCCTGTTGCTCGGACAGCGATCGCTATCCGTGAATGGAAACAAAAACTAAAAAGTTCTCAGAGTCGGAGTCGTATGGTGAGCTATTTATCAACTGCATCTCACTAAAAGTTAAGAAATTTCAAAAAAATAAAGAAATTTTTCTAAACTATTGACTGCTTTTTAAGTAAAAAATGATTCAAAGTTAATATATTTGATTGCTAATAATTAATACATTATCACTATAAATATACTCCTGGGATGTTGACTTTTTCATTCCAGGAATTTTATTTTCAGCTTGAAGGGCTATGCTCCTGCTTTTATCAAGTGATTGTTACTCGAATGTATTGTAGGGGTGTAATTACAGAGTTTAGTAAAATTGCGTTAATATCCTTTGCTTTCACCTAAGTCTTGAGAAAAATATAGGAATCCGATTTTTGGGATGAATGAAATATTTTTGATCCGTAGATATATTCTATAAGCATATTTAGATACTAAAACTTAACTTAGGCAATCATAAGTAAGATGGCTGTATAATGCGAAGACAATTTTCTTTAGAAAATGGGAAAATGTGATTAAAACTGTGAAAATAATATAAAAAAGTAGTTTTAACTAATCTGGAAATATTCTTTAAAGTTAAAATGCTATTTCTTTAATTATTGCTATAGTAGGTAAACTCTTCCGCATATCCAAGCTTGTAAAAGAGTTCTTTGTAAAATCAACTACTTTTTCAAAAAGGGCAGACTTATAACGTTTCTTTATGAAGTTGCAGTTAATATTTTCGACTCTTCGTTTTCCTTTTAAACGGAGTAGTATAGAAATTATATATTCTTATTGCTTATTCATACTATTTGAGATTACAAAAACAATTGGAATGGAGAGGAATAAGGAAGAAGTTGTACAGTTTATTTACGAAGTTGCATTTCATAACTTCTCTTATCACCCGATAATTACGGGGATTAGGTAAGCAAAAATGTTGCATCATTAAAATTAAGAATTTTTAGCTCATCAGCGTCTCACGAAGAAATATATAATCGGCGCGTTCTGCTGCATCATTGTTAATTTCATACTTCTATTTTTATAGTTCTACTTCTACACTTTTGAACTTATACCTTAGGAACACCATCCAGAATAGGAAAAGTTCCAAACACTTCCATACTCTCTTCTCCCTAAAATAAATCTACTATGCAGTTGCAACTCTCCAGATAATGATCTGCTGCTTAAATCCTGATTGTCCCAATCCCTTAAATTCTGATAGAAATAAAATTTGCGAAACTTGCGGTACCCCTTTGGTATTGCTGTTGCGAAATCGTTTTCAAGTCATCCGAGTACTTTCAGATGAAGGTGGTTTCGGTAGAACTTACTTAGCTGAAGATGTAGATAAACTTAATGAACTATGCGTTATCAAGCAATTAGCACCTAAACTACCAGGGAATTGGGCACTTAAAAAAGCTATGGAATTATTCCAAAAAGAAGCCCAAAGACTACAACAATTAGGTGAACATACTCAAATACCAACTTTACTAGCATACTTTGAGCAAGATAATTATTTATATTTAGTACAGCAGTTTATTGATGGTCAGAATCTTGCAAAAGAGCTACAGCTACGTCGTAAAGGGGCTGGAAAAAATTCACGTTTTTACTCTGAATTAGAAGTAAAACAAATTTTGCTTGATTTATTACCTGTCCTGAAATTTATTCACGAACGGGGAGTAATTCATCGCGACATCAAACCACAAAATATTATTCGTCGTAAAAAAGATAGAAAACTAACTTTAATTGACTTTGGTTCGTCCAAACAATTGAGTGCTAGAGTCCAAACTAAAGCCGGAACTTCTATTGGTTCTCATGGATATTGTCCTATAGAGCAAATCCGGGATGGTGTAGCTTATCCTGCTAGCGATCTATTTAGCCTAGGAGCGACCTGTTTTCATTTATTGTCAGGAACTTCCCCCTTTAAATTGTGGACAGAAAATGGCTATAGTTGGGCAAATAATTGGCGAGAATATCTCAGCTACCCCCTAGAAGATATACGGTTAGAAAAAGTTTTAGATAAGCTTTTAAAAAAAGATATTCAGCAGCGCTACGCATCTGCTGACCAAGCTCTGAATGATTTACTAAGCAAGCAGAGCTCTGCTGTCAACTCTGAAGTGCAAAATCAACAGCCTTCTCCAAAAAACTATGCCAAAGTAAAGTACCTATTAATACCTATAGGTTTTATGGCTCTATTGGGAATTGGGCAGCTATGGTACTTACAAGCTCGTCAGTTTGCCACCAAATACGGAGCGAGCGTTAATGACACTGAAACTGTAAAAACACAATCTACTGGTGTATCAAATCTGCCTCAAACTAATATTTCTAAGATTAATATTCCTAAAACCAAACCGGAAAAATTTTTTCTAGCTCGTACAATTCCTACAAACCTAGATTCTGTATCATCCTTAGCCATTAGTCCCAACGGTCAAACCTTTGCTAGCGTCAGTAATAATGCGATCGCTCTTTGGAACACCAGTGGAGGAAAAGCGTTCTCTACTCTCAAAGGTCACACTCAAAAAGTCAACGCGATCGCCTTTAATTCGGATGGAAATATCTTGTTTAGCGCTAGCACAGATAAAACTATCAAAATGTGGAATCTAAATGTAGGACGTCAAATCCGTACTTTAGGTAATCATACAGACTCAGTAAATACAATTGCTGTTAGTCGGAGTGGAACAACTATTGCCAGTGGTGGTAAAGATAAAATTATTAAGCTATGGAAATTACAGCAAAGAGAATATGTATTTTTAGCTACTCTCAAAGGACATTCATCATCTGTTACTTCTGTTGCAATTAGTCCTGATGAAAAAACTCTGGTTAGCGGTAGTGTAGATAAAACTATCAAAATATGGAATCTGTCTACAGGTAAACAAATTTATACTTTGACAGGACATGCATCATCTGTTGCCTCTATTGCAATTAGTCCCGATGGAAAAACTCTTGCTAGCGGTAGCGTAGATAAAACTGTCAAACTATGGGATATTGATAACGGCAAACAGATTCGTAGCTTAGACCAGCACCCTAAAGCTGTGCAATCCTTAATATTTAGTCCAGATGGTAAGACTATTATTACCGGTAGCGATGATAGAAATATTAGAATTTGGCTGCCAAAAAGTTAAAAACTGGCTGAGGATGGCTGAACTTTATTTACCTAGTAATTGTATTTATTTATTTGTCTATTTATTTACTTGAAAATATTATTTATACATACTCTAATGCATTTTAATATTTATACAAAAAACTAGTAAATAGGTAGGCGCAATTAAATATCGAATCCCTTCATGAGTAGTAATTAGCCTCAAAACTTTATTCCTATTCACTCATCACTACTTACTAATTACTTTTGGAGGATGACAATTTTTCCCACCCACTTACTTATTCTCATATGAAGGATGATAAAGTTGAGAATTTCTGTATATCCTATGGAAAATACCTTACTCAAAACAAACTCAAAATTAATTAAACACTCTGGGACATACGGATAATTAAGATTGTAAAATAAATAGCATACTTAATTTTCTTGGTAAACTATGCTTATTAGTAGAGAAATAAGTAAACTTGAGTATTCTTCTTTTATGTCTAATATATCTAAAGGAGAAAATAAAAACTTTTACATATGTTCGTCCATGTGTAAAAATCATAATTAAATTGATTAAAAATCTGTACTAATTTTTATTTTAGGTTTTCTTAACTTTAGTTTATTCATAGCGACAGGATTACTGAGTATTTATATATTCTAGATATATATTTCGGAGTTTTTCTATTGATTAGAGTAAATGAATATATTCAACTTTTACGAAAATGTTTATTTGACGACTTAAATCTAAAGTCGTAGTCATATCTCAATCAAATCAGGTTGTCTGCAATATTTATAAATATGGCTGGCTTAAATTATCAAGGATTCTCAGGTAATGCATTTTTCAAATTCTTGGCATGGAAATTTGCTCTTCTGATGTTCGGAGGAGTATGGTATTTTTCTTCCTTTTCAGTAACAGGTTTGACGTCTTTAGAAGGTAATGCCAATATCCTCAAACCAACAGAAAATTTTTCCTTAGCAAGAACTCTTAAAGGTCACTCAAAGTCTGTATGGGATGTAGCTGTTAGTCCAAATGGGAAATTACTCGCTAGTGTTAGCAGCGACCAAACTATTAAACTATGGGATTTAGCTACCGGAAAACAGATAAAAACCTTGGTAGGTCATTCTGATTGGGTCAACTCTGTAGCTTTCAGCCCAGATTCTTCAAAGTTGGTAAGCGGTAGTACAGATAGTACTCTCAGAATCTGGAATATAGATACAGGTAAAGCCATTCATACCATCAATGGACATTCTGCATCAGTTCAGTCTGTAGCTTTTAGTCCAGATGGTTCTGTCATTGCTAGTAGCAGTTGGGATCAAACTATTAAAGTCTGGAATGTTAATAGCGCTAAAATAATTCGTGTCTTCAAAAATTCTTGCGATGTTGCTAATGCTTTAACTTTTGCACCCGACAGTAAAACTGTGATCAGTGGTAATCATTTCGATAGCGCTATCAATTTTTGGAATTTAGCGACAGGAAAACAAACTCGCACTTTCAAAGGACATTACAAATCAATACATTCCCTTGCAGTTAGTTCAGATGGGAAAAAACTAGTCAGCGCAAGTTGGGATGAAACAGTAAAAATATGGGATATACCAACAGGACGTAGTACCCAAAGTCTGGTAGGACATATAGATAAAGTAAATGCGGTAGTTCTCAGTCCTGATGGAAATACCATTGCTAGTGCGAGCTGGGATAAAACTATCAAATTATGGAATGCACAAACAGGTCAACATCTAAATACTCTGATGGGACATCAAAATCGAATTTGGTCAGTTACATTTAGTCCTGATGGTCAGACTCTTGTTAGTGGAAGTCATGACCAAACTATTAAAATTTGGAAAGCTGTCCATAAGTTGTAGTTTCTTTCGTTTTTAGTCTCCAGCCCGTAAGCATAGAAAAGTAAGGGTTACAAGCTTTTTATTCCTTGTTAGAAATATCAGGGAAGTTCCCGTGGGAAGCTTTATGTAAGTTCTATTTTCAGAAGACCAATTTTTATTTTATATTTTCATTTCAAAAATTTAATTATTAATAGCCTAAAAAAATATTTCTGTATTTTTTGCTAACAATTTAGCGTCTTTTTTATTACAAATATGACCAAAAGATAGCGATTATTTTATTCATATTCACAGTAATATTTATTTAATGAGAAATGCAAGAATAATCATTAAAAAAACGACAATTTTATTCATCTAAATTGAGTATAGAGCTATCATAGTCGTCAACACATTATGTTTCCTAAATAATGCTCTGCTGCCTAAACCCTGATTGTCCAAATCCTATGAATCCCGATGGGATAAAGTATTGCCAGAGTTGCAGTGCGCCACTCATACAATTGCTAAGAGGTCACTATCGTGTTACTGGAGTGCTTTCGGATGAAGGAGGATTCGGTAAAACCTATTTAGCAGAGGATGAAGATAAATTAAATGAGCCTGGTGTTGTCAAGCAACTAGCACCAAAAGTACACGGAACTTGGGCTTTAAATAAAGCTATTGAGTTGTTTAAACAAGAAGCTCAAAGGTTACAAGAATTGGGAAGACATTCACAAATTCCTACCTTATTAGCTTACTTTGAACAAGATAGTTATTTGTATTTGGTACAGGAATTTGTTGATGGTGACAACTTGCTCAAAGAATTGCAAAAGCGTTCCACTTATAAAGAATCCGAAATTAGAGGAATTCTTCTGGATTTGCTACCAGTTCTCAAATACATCCACGAACGTGGAGTTGTTCACCGCGACTTGAAACCACAAAATATTATTCATCGACTAGTTGATGATAAATATGTACTGATTGATTTTGGAGCTTCTAAACAACTAACAGCAACAGTACAAACAAAACCAGGAACAACCATTGGTTCTTTTGGGTATAGTCCAATAGAACAAATCCAGGGAGGAGAGGTTTGTCCTGCTAGCGATTTCTTTAGTTTGGGTGCAACATGTTTTCATTTGTTGACCAATATCACACCGTTTCAATTATGGACCCAACATGGTTACGCTTGGGTGAATAACTGGGAAAAACACGTCAGAACACCTTTGAGTAAAGAAATTGTCCAGGTAATTCACAAATTATTAAAAAAAGATATTGAGGAGCGATATCAGAGTGCAGATGAGGTTATGCGAGATTTAGTTGCTACATCTACATCTGTAGTGTCCTTAGTTCCCAATTCTTCTTTCTCTTCTAATAATTCCAGAAATAGTAATTCTAGGAGTCGTAACTCTAGAGGTAGAAAAACTGTGATTAGAAATCCAGCAGAGAAACGACCACTTTTACCCTTTCCTCGGTTATTGTCAGCTTCCTCTAGAAACGGTTCTATAAGGGATAAAAAACTGACCATTAGATGGGCGATCGCTAGTGTTGTTACTTTGCTAGGACTCGCTAGTACTCAGGTATACGGCTATGTTCGTTACGGTTTTTTATTATCTAACCCGATCTTTTTAATTAGTAGTTTTCCCAGCAGTAGTTACTTACAAAATACTTTGACTGGACATGATGGTTCAGTTGCTTCTTTAGCATATAGTCCTAATGCTCGGAGTTTCGCTAGCGGTAGTTACGACCGTACTGTTAAATTATGGGATATACCAAATCAGCAGGAAATTCGTACCTTCAAAGGACATTCTGGTTGGGTTGGTGCTGTTGTCTTTGGTAGAGATGGTAAACACCTAATTAGTGGTAGTTATGACAAAACTATTAAGTGTTGGGATATCGCAAGTGGTAAAGAAATACGTACTTTAGAGGGTCATTCTGGTTCTGTTGAAACTTTGGCTTTACTACCAGATAACAAAACTTTGATTAGTGGTAGTTATGATAGCACCATCAAATTGTGGGATTTAACAACAGGAGAAGAAATACGCACCCTAGAAGGTCATTTTGATAGAGTCGCTGCTATAGCTGTATCTCCTGATGGAAAAACTTTGGTTAGCGGTAGTGATGATAAGTCAATTAAGGTATGGGATTTGCAGACAGGAGAACTAGTACGTACTTTTAAAGGACATAAGGATAGAGTTTCAGCGGTAACAATTAATCCAGATGGAAAGACTATCGTCAGTGGTTCTTACGACAATACCGTGAGAATCTGGAAGATAGATACCGGGGAGATTTTAAAGACTTTGAAAGGACATTCTGACTGGATAAGTTCTGTATCAATTAATGCTAATGGTAAGCTGATAGCTAGTGCTAGTGGAGACAGTACGATTAGAATTTGGAATTTAGAAACGGGTGAAATATTCCAAGTTCTCAGAGGACATTCTAGCTATGTAGGTACTGCTGTATTTTCTCCTATGATTCAAGATAAAAGCTTCAATGAACAGACTTTGATAAGTAGTGGTATGGAGGACAATACAATTAAAATTTGGCGGATGTCTCCGTAATTATCATCGTAATAAGATGCCTGTGGAGGTGAATACTCCGAAATCCATTGATCAAGCAGAAACTAAAAATCAAGCAATGTCCAATATTATCTAGTTTTTAAAAAGCGGTATATAGCGGTTTTCAGTTGAGTAGAATACAAACACTGTAAAATATAAGCAGGGT
>ERZ1740062.149-NODE-149-length-53972-cov-16.014263_pt1 | contig 53972 bp, 41 predicted proteins | sample MGYA00581741_ERZ1740062 | MGnify/ENA primary metagenome ERZ1740062 (study PRJEB43018, sample SAMN04849747) | marine metagenome | isolation source: floating plastic debris | place: Pacific Ocean | collected 2008-09-01 | study: EMG produced TPA metagenomics...
ACCCCTTGACTCTCTAGCTAACTAGAGGGTTTAGCATATCATCAAAGAAATAAATAAATTACTGCTACTGCTATTGATTTCAATTTCCTTTTACTATGACTATTCAATTAAAAATTCCAGATATTGCTTGTTCAGCCTGTGTAAACACCGTAACTCAAGCAATAAAATCAGTTGATGGGAATGCGACTGTGGAAGCTGATATAAAAACCAAAATAGTTAAGGTTCAATCTCAACAATCAGAAGAGGAAATTAAAGAAGTTATAGCAAAAGCTGGCTATCCGGCTGCTTAATTCTTTTGCGATTATGGATACCACTACCCTTAAACTACGAGGTATGAGTTGTGCCTCTTGCGCTAACAGCATCGAAGAAACTATCAATTCGGTTTCCGGAGTTAGCGAATGTAATGTTAACTTTGGTGCCGAACAAGCTACTGTTAAATATAATCCCCAAAAGACTGACATCAAGCAGATTCAAGATGCGGTTGATGCTGCTGGATACAGTGCAACTCCCCTGCAAGAGCAAGAAATGATTACCGGGGAAGATGATGAGGAAAAAGCTGCTCGTGAAGCCGAATCCCGCGATTTGAAGCGTAAAGTAATTGTAGGAGGAGTAATTAGTCTTATCCTTGTCTTCGGTTCATTACCAATGATGACTGGGTTAGAATTACCTTTCATCCCTGCATGGTTGCACAATCCTTGGTTGCAGCTAGCACTAACCGCACCAGTACAGTTTTGGTGTGGTTATAGGTTTTATACCGGAGCTTGGAAAGCTTTTAAGCGTCACGGGGCAACAATGGATACCCTGATTGCTTTGGGTACTTCGGCGGCATTTTTCTATTCCCTTTTTGCAACTATCTTTCCCGATTTCTTTCTCAATCAAGGTTTGATGCCGGAGGTATATTACGAAACTGCTGCGGTAGTAATTACTTTGATTCTGTTAGGACAGCTGTTTGAAAATCGCGCTAAAGGACAAACTAGCGAAGCAATTCGTAAATTAATTGGTTTGCAAGCTAGAGATGCGCGGGTGATTCGTGACGGTAAAGAAGTAGACGTTCCCATTCAAGAAGTAGAGATTGATGACATAATTTTAGTGCGTCCTGGTGAGAAAATTCCCGTAGATGGGGAATTAGTGTATGGTAGTTCTACTATCGACGAAGCAATGGTGACGGGTGAAAGTGTACCAGTGAAAAAACAGCCCGGTGATGAAGTTATTGGAGCAACGATTAATAAAACTGGTAGTTTTAAATTTAAGGCAACAAGGGTAGGAAGCGATACGGTACTAGCGCAAATTGTGCAGTTGGTAAGACAAGCCCAGGGAAGTAAAGCCCCAATTCAAAGATTAGCAGACCAGGTGACGGGGTGGTTTGTGCCGGTGGTAATAGCCATTGCAATTTCTACGTTTGTCATCTGGTTTAATTTTATGGGCAATATCAGCCTTGCTTTGATTACTACAGTAGGAGTTTTGATTATTGCTTGTCCCTGTGCTTTGGGTTTAGCAACTCCAACATCGGTAATGGTGGGTACTGGTAAAGGTGCTGAAAATGGTATTTTGATTAAAGGGGCTGAAAGCTTGGAAATTGCTCATAAAATCAAAACTATTGTTTTGGATAAAACCGGGACGCTAACTGAAGGGAAACCTACTGTAACTAATTTTGTGACGGTACGCGGTACTGCTAATCAAAATGAATTGAAACTAATTAAATTAGCGGCTGCATTAGAACGTAATTCCGAACATCCTTTAGCGGAAGCAGTAGTTAAATACGCCCAAAATCAAGGTGTTGAATTAAAGGATGCTCTTGACTTTGAAGCGGTTGCGGGAAGTGGCGTTCAAGGTTATGTTGCAGATATATTTGTACAAATTGGAACCAAACGCTGGTTTGAAGAAATCGGAATTAATACCAATTTATTTCAAGAGCAAAAAGACGCTTGGGAATCTCTCGGACAAACTGTAATATGGATTGCGATAGATGGAAAAGTTGAAGGTTTGATGGGAATTGCCGATACTTTGAAACCTACTTCTATTGAAGCAGTGAGAAAAATGCAGAAAATGGGTTTGGAAGTAGTAATGTTAACCGGAGATAACCGTCCCACAGCTGAAGCAATTGCATCAGAAGTTGGTATTGATAGAGTCGAAGCAGAAGTTCGACCAGATCAAAAAGCTGCTGTTGTTAAGTCTTTGCAAGCTGAAAGAGTTAAAAGAAAATCTAAGATTGTAGCGATGGTAGGAGATGGGATAAATGACGCTCCAGCTTTAGCTCAAGCTGATGTGGGAATGGCAATCGGTACCGGAACAGATGTGGCGATCGCCGCGAGTGATATCACATTAATTTCTGGTGATTTGCGTTCAATTGTGACAGCAATCGAACTTTCTAAGGCTACTATAAATAATATTCGTCAGAATTTATTCTTTGCATTTTTCTACAATGTTTTAGGTATTCCCATTGCTGCGGGAATTTTGTTTCCGATATTTGGCTGGTTACTGAATCCGATTATTGCTGGTGCTGCGATGGCTTTTAGTTCGGTTTCGGTTGTAAGTAATGCATTACGGCTACGTAATTTTCGGTTGAAGGGTGAGGGATAATTATTAATGTTCAATAAGAAAAATATTATAGCAAGTCTTGCTGGAATAGGATTTCTGATTGCGATTGCTTCCCCGAAAGCGATGGCTCAAATACCTGTAGAAATGCCCGTATCTAAAGAAGAAAACGTAGAGTTTCGTCGCATCGAGCAACCTTTAGGATTAAAAGCTGCCGTAACTTTAGGTGGTATTGGTTTAATTGGGTTGGAATTATGGTGGTTTCTTTTTAGTAAACCAAAAGCCGTTCAAACTGATAGAAATGAATAAATACAATAGAGATTTTACAAAAAAATACCCTTTACAAATAGTCAATTTGAGAAATGATTTCATTTTCCCATAAACTTACCGAAGTGCATTTTTTGCACTTCGATAAAGTAATTAATCACGCTCAATTTCATATTTCTTTTCCAGTATAGGTAAATTACGTCTATCAAAATCTCCTATTTCTGGAATATATGCTGCAACAGCTTTATCCTGATTTGCTAAAATCTCAATTATCCCACTCGTAGCAATACTTTTCACTCCTATTGCAATATCTTGCGTTTTTGTTAGCAATCTCATACCTTCTTCTAAAGATTTAGTACCAACAAACTCAACGTTGATATCTTTTCTGTACTCCTGTAACTGATGTAACGTCTGAGCAATTAAAGGAGATTTATGGGAAATTGGAGAAACATCAATAAACTCTACTGTACCAAAACCATTCTGCACAGCACGGTCAACCGCACGTTGAAGCATGTTACTCATTACTTGTTCAGTTCTTTCTTTAAATTGCTGTGTGACTGGTGGAGCAAAGAATAATACTTTACAAACATCAGATTTATCTAGTTGCGCTTCCGAGAAGGATATTAAACTTGATTCAGAATGTTGTTGCTCTTGCTCTAATTTCTCTTCTACAACAGCAGTTACAACCTCTTGTTTATCAGAAACCACATTTCCTAACTTTTGTTGTTTCTCAACTTCTAAGGTAGGAAATTCCACGCTATCAGGGTCAATGACAATATCTACATAACTAGCAGGAGCCTTATCAACCTTTGCTTTTATCTTCAGTCCTTGTAAATTTCTCCCTTGGAGTTGCTGCTGTAAGAAACTAACTGATTGCTTATTAACTACTCCTAGCACCCTATTATCTATCAAAGCAAATACTTTTGGTATTTTACCTGAATGAGTTTGTTCTACATCAAAAGTAATATATTTTGTTTCACCCTTCCACTGATGAGATGCAAAAGCATATTTATTCACATTATCAATCTTCAACTGATTTTGAGAATTTCTTAAACTGCTCGCAATGATGCTATTAATAGGAGGAGAATGAATATTCGCCAGAGCCTTACAACCAGAAATTAAATTCGGCGATCGCGCGTCAATAATTCCCAGTTTTTTCCCTTCTACTTTTATCCAACGTGCTGTTTTAGTAGGGTCACGGGGATTAATACCGTCTTCAAATTCAATTGGGACTTTTTCACCATTGAAGCTTTGATGAGCAAATTCATTGAATTGGATTCCAATGATTCTCATTTGAGTGAACTGTAGCTGTTTGAGTTGCTCGATAACTATTTCAGGGAAAATAGTAAATGCAACACTTGCTCTTTTCAATCCTGAATAGTTTTTATTGTCTGGAGTATGACTAACATCGTGGATTGCTGCTGCTAATTTTAGTTTTTCATCTTCTGGTGTATTATTTCTGACTGATTCAACATATTCTTTAGTTTGTTGTTTGAGAACATCAATTCTACTCTTATCAACACCAGGATGAAATTCCACAACTCCATTTTCTATAAACATTCCTGGTCTTAAATCATGTTCTTTGATTGATTTTGGACTGATGGAACCAATAGGAAGATAAACTTCTTTACCAGATAGAGTACGAAATTTTCCTTGTGCAAATAATGGAGATGATATTTTTGAACTTAACTCATTTGGTTTCTGGGAAGAAATCTTAATACTTAATTGAGATAATTTCCAAAACTGGGGATTTTTAGCTATGTCAAATTTAATCAGATTATCGATTTCTAAGCTTTTTCCACTGTAGGGGGAGGTAATTACTAGGTATGGTGATTCAGATACTTTCTGTCTTTCTTCTAAAAGGATGCGTTCTCTGATTAATGAATTGTAAGTATTTTTTATTTTTTGAGCTTGTTCTCTTTGTTGGGGAGTAAATTCTACTTGGGGATAAAGTCCTCTAAATTGTTCTACAGGTCTAGCTTTTGCTGAAAGTTGATTTTCCTCAAATATCTGATTGGTTTGCTCAATCATCAAATCAATGGGACTATAACCGTTGGTTTTCATCCCTCTATTGGTAAATGCTTCTCGGTTTTTCTTATCTTTTAACCACTCTACTTCTTTATAATCTGTAATTGCTTGGGTATAGTCTAAAATTGCATCGTCAGGTCTTAAAGCACTTTTAGGACCATCTGTCGCTATCTGTAGTTCGTTCCCCAGTTCTGACACGCATTCTTTGAGGATTTTTTTGAATTGGTACAGTTTGTTGTCTATTTTTTTATCTGCTAATTCTTTTGATTCTACTAACTCTACCCTTTCATTCGGGGTAAGTATAAATTCTTGTACTCCTTCTCTTATCTTATCTGGTATTTTTAATTCACCTTGGTCATGTTTGTGGAGAAGATGAGTCAGATGTGCTGATACTTTCTGTAGATAACCAGCTTTTTGCTGTAGAGGTAAATTACAAACTTCACATTGGAGTGCAATATTCTTCTGTATTTGGTTAGCAATAATCCCTATTTTATTTTCCATTGCAGAAATTGCTATCTGTGCAAATGTTCCTTGATAAGGAATTTTGGCTTTTTTAACGATATCTGGATATCTGTTTTGGGGTAGGTTATTATATTTGACCTCTGCTGCTAATATAGGAAATTCACTTACAGGAGCAAAAGCAAGTAGGTCACCATCAAAGTCACACTGCATATTATCCATTGCAGTTTTAGGATGAATATAAACGCATCCAGTTTGTGTGTGGTTAAGGTGTTTATTTTTTAAGGTAATTACACCATTAGAATTTATCAAGGGAGAACGAGTTACTATAATTTCCTCCCCATCTTTTAAATATGGAACACAAATCTCATTTTCACTAAGATGTAAACTAGGTTGAGCTAAACCAGACGTGAACTTGATAGAACGTCCCGTTGCAATATCTGACCATTGCCTTCTGGTAAACTCTTGGAGTTGTGCAATAACTTTGGGATGTTCAATTAGTTGATTAAAAGCAGATGTATCAGCTTTGAGGAGGGAGTACAGTAGTAAATCTTTCTCTTTATTCCTAGAACTCTCACAATCTTGATAATCTAAACCCTGATTACCAGAATCCAAAACATCAAAGATAGAGAACTGTTCATTCATATACTCATCATCTAGATTCAAATTCAATATTGTGTTCCTCTCACTCCTCTTCCCCTCAGTTCCTCTGCACCTCAGCCCCTCTGCTCCCTCACTCTTCCCCTCATGCACCTGAATATATCGCTCTATCAACTTCCTGGGGTCTTTCTGGTCTTGAGCTAATTGTTGTGCTTGCTGTTTAATGATGGGAAGAATTTCTTGTTTAACAGCTTGGGGATAGTTCACTAAAACTTGGGTTCCTAAACTGTGCTTTCTATAAGCTGCAATGGATTTAACCCCTAAACCCATATCAACTATATAACTTCCTGGTTGAATTGCATCTTTACCTTTTCTACCTTTGAATGAAGAGGTTGCTAAAACTATATCGTAACCAACTCTTGCACGTAAATTTCCATCCCGTATACTTCTATTTACAACTAGTGATGATTCTCCCAACTTACTTAACCTCGAAGGTGCAAGAGTACCCTTAGCAATCCTCATCACTGGACTTTCTTCCTGGGGTCTAATACCAATCCTGAATTGAAAAGCACGTTGATTGATTCCGTTTGCAACTGCAAAGTCTTTATCGATTAAACCTTTACAATCCCCCACTAAGTTCTTTGCATCATCAGGTGCGGTAATATTACCATTCTCACCAGTAATATCATCAATCACTAGTACTCTGACATTAGACAGTTCGTGAAAACTCAAACAGGGAGTAAAAGGTAAGGGGTAAGCTGCTCCATCTGAGGAATTAGGGTAGAGTAAAGAACGAACATTAGGATTATCGGCAAAATACATCTTTTCACCCGATGAGAACTGCAAACTCATACCTTCATACCCTTGTTCTAAATCTTCACAGACTGTAGCTTCTGGATAAGCTATACCGATGCTAAATTTTGTGTCAGGGAATAGGTATTGTGCAAGACAATTTTGTAGGTTTTGTTTTATTCCTATGTCCTGTTTAGTCTTTGTGTCGAAGTGAGTCAGTTTCATTAGTTTAGAAGAGTTTTTGTAGAACTGGAGAGAGTTGAAGTGCAGAGGGGCAGTTCGCGTAGCGTCTCCGATAGGAGAGGAGAAAAGGAGCCGTTAGCTGCGCTATACTCACTAAACGCGCTCAAGCATTATCGCAGACTGGGGAATGAGTTTCAGATTTTCATGTTTCTAATAATGTTAGGAAATAAGACCTCAAATATAAACTGGATAAGGTTTACAGTTTTTCAGTTCGATTTTTGTTTTCTGAGAGTGATAGAAAAGAGTTATGACAATTGCGTAATACCAAGTTCGTTTAATCAGTTACGACATAGTAATATATGTAAGAAACCGCAAACCTTTTCCCAGTCTGCGACAACGCTTTCAGCGAACAGCCCCCTTTCAGCCCAAATGATAAGCATTTAACTGGACACAATATGATGCCTGTTTGTCTTTAAAAAAAGTAGTACAATACTTAGTACTTTTAACGAACTTTGTTCGGTTATGAGGAAGAGTTATTCTTCACATCGAATCTGAAATCTTTATAGGGGTTATAACTGCGCTCAGCGCGTTATTGCAGACCTGGTAGATGGCTCAAAGCGTTGTTTTAAGATAGGAGATTAATCTTTTTCATACATAGTGGTAAAATTTTTCCGTCTAGTCTTCCTTAGTTTTAAGAAGACCAATTTACAACCATTAAAATTCCCAAATTCTCTTAAGCATTCCCTCCCTCTCTCACTTCTCTTCCGTTGCAGTCTTAATGAAAAAATTGAACTAAGTACAAACGCACATGACACACAATCAAGAAATCAGTATCAACCAACTTTCTTATGGAATGACTCCAGAAGAGCTAATTAGTGAGGGTTACATGGATATAGATGATTTTTATGACCCTCATCAAGAAAAGTTAGATGAGCAGATAAAGGATATACAAAATATGAAATTAGTAGTTTCGATAGATAAGAAAAAGAAAGATTATACTAACGACCCCATGCATTTTTAGTTCCTCATCGCTTGTGGCAGATTTTCCACAAGCGTCTTTCTCCCTCTCTCACTCCCTTACTCCTCTTCCCATCACGGGGTGTAAGCAAACAATAAAGTTGTAAACTGGCAGGCATCCTAAAGCCTTGATATTACGTTGACATTTACAATTAAGGAAAAATAAAGTTGTAAACTGTGTAGGTGTAAAAATGCTGTTTAGCAAGAAACTGCAAACAATAAAGTTCTAAACTGTCACATTGGTTGTTAGTTCAAAACTGGCAAGTGCTAGATCAATGGCAACTTTTACTTGTGGGTTAGTGGCAATTTTTGGTTGCATACTGACCAATACCTTCGCCAATTTACGAGGCTGAGTTGATGCTCAAACCCCCATTTCTCCGAAGTTGGGCAAAAACAACTAGCCCTAAAAATTCCTTCCGGATTTCTCACAAGGCTTTTTTAGCATATTTTACGTAGGATAAAGGGTTTGAGAGTCTAAACCATCTTTTTAGCGAAAAGTTTATGTGCCGGTTATTTTGCCAATTTTGCCAAAATTTTTGTAGCCTCTTTTTTTGGCAAAGGTATTGAACTTTACGACCTAGTTTATGAGTTTACATCTTAGTTTAGAACTTTATTGTTTGGGTTCACGGGGCAAATTTACGCTTATCTGGAGGTACTGTCCAAACAAGACAAAATCCTGATTTTCCCTGACGATTATATTGAGTTAAAACTATATCTAGTTTCTGAGCATCCTTAATACATTCACCATTCTCTAAATAACCCCGATTCCAATTCATTATATTTCTGGCAAATTGTCCCTCATTAGACATTCCCCATTTCATTGTGTCTAACTCGTTCCACGTCAATGTACTTGATTGCACTTTAGTATATCCTCCACCTACTATACCGACTATCCAAGAAGGCATTAAAATACCACTTATAAAACCAACGGAGAATATAAGGAAGAACACTACACTTGCAGGAAGAACTGAATTGATAATATTTCGACCTTCACGTAAGAGTGATTGATGAATTAATGCTTGTGCAGCGCGGTCAATTGCAACTTTTTGTCTTTCTACTGCAACTTGTTCTACTTTCTCTAAATTATTGGCTAGATCGTGGTTCCAACTTTTAAATAGTACTTTCAATGTCTCTGGTGCTTCTTCTAGCATTACTTCCAATTGTCCAGTTGCAATTAGGAGAAGAAATAATGGATCATCTTGAGATAAACCACTACTAAAAGCAAAGTTAAGTACCTTATTTTTAAAGTTTTCGCTCTTTCCTTTTAATGCTTCTGTTAACAACTCATCTGGGTTTTGAGATGTTTCTACATTGCTGTTACTCATATTACTAACCCCGTCTGTGAAAACACTACTTGGGTTTGTTTAAGAAAATTTTTGACCCGTTGTCTAGAAATAACTTTAAAATCGGGATGTGAAAGAGCTTCAGAGAAACTAATACCAAGACGTTCAATCATATTACGCTCCCAGAAAGGAAATTTGGGAAAGTCTATGTTGATAAATTGATATTTATTAGCAGCATCAATAAATTCAGACATCTGTTGGACATATTCCCATTCGTCACATAAACCCATATTTCTAACGAAAACATGAGTCATTCTATCTCCTAAGTCATCCAAAGACTGAAGGAAAAAATTAACCGAATCAATACCACCTGTACATACAAACCATTTAACAAAACGAATTGAATGTTCCTCACCTAAGTCAATCAAACTATTCTTATTTATCCAATCAGTTACCTTGGAATAAACTTGAGCGGGTAAATTGACAATTACAGATTTATCAAAAGCACAGTCGAATATTTCATCAGCAGCTTGAGTAAGTTTTTCATTATCGCTGAAGAATATAGACTTTACTCCAGGGTAAATCTTAGCGATATCTTGATTACTGACATCTGCATCAAAAATTATCACATCATGATTTATGGAGTTACAATATTCAATCAAAGCTTTGCTAACAAAAGATTTACCTGCACCTCCACGTTCTCCATCTATTATATGAATGGTTGTGTATGGTTTAACTTGGCTTTCTTTATTGTTAATTGATTCAAAACTGTTTGATATTTCTATAATATCGCTCAAATAATTATTATCAGATTCTAATTCTTGTTCTACATGTTCTGTTTGTTCGGGATTTGAAACATATAACTGATGATTACTTGATTCTGGTACATCATTATCTAAGATTAGAAGAGATGATGAATTGATTTCTTCATTGTTACAATTATGCTCTTGTACTTCTTCCTGGTTTGGATGACCATCTAACTCTACTCCCCAATCTTCCAGCACAAATTGGTCAGTTTCTGAATTTATTTGTAGTTCTTCTCCATTATTTTCTAATGGTTGTGTTTGTTCTTCCATTGTTGGATAAGATTTATTCTTATATTTTCTAGGTCTACCTCTTTTTCGCTTCATCTTTTTTATTACTAAAAAATAAACACTATCTTCTATTCATCGAAAGAACCTAAATTACCCCATTCTCCATTACCAATATTTGATTCCAAATGTGATATAGATAATTTTTCTGAACTTTGATTTTTATGAGAACTGGTATGAACTGTTAATTCGTTATCTGCAAAGGCATCTTGAGTATTTGATGACAAGATTTGAATTCGCTCTAATCCCAAGGAATATGAGATATGTTCAATATGTAATAACAACTCTCTAATTGCATTCCTAGCTATTTGCTGTTTTACTTTGAAAGGAGTTTCCTCATCTTCTAAAATAGTAAGTGGTAGCCAGTAGGGACGCATTGCTTGCATTGCTAAAGCAGGAGCAGAATTAATTTGATGTTTTTTCAAATAAGTAAGAATTTTCTCTTCTGGAGTACCAAAAAAAGGTTGAAATCTAATACTGATGTCTAATCTCTTCTTCTTCATCGAACTATTTCTTGTCGTTGAGATTTAGTAATATTCAGACCAGACATAAAATATAAAAATGCTCCATATACATCTATAAGTCGAGAACCTAGTTGATAACTGTCCAAAACTTCAGGAATGGTAAATCCTCCATGCCAGATACAAGGTGTTGCTCTATAATGAGAATTCAAATCTTTCTTGAGATAATCGACTGTTCCTCCACAGAATATGATTTCGTCAACATCGTAGGGAATTACATTATCTAACCAGGAAATTAAACTAACTAGATATAACGCTTTCGCTTCTTTTATCGCTGATACTAATTCTGTGACCTCTTGATTGCGAGAAGCTGTAGTTGTAGTGCGGGTAATTTTATACAATGGTGCTGGATGAATATCATGACCACTTTCAACCACACTTCTACACAACTTGGATTCAGAAAAACCACTAGTCTTACTCATCAAATTGTCTATCATTCTTACCATTCCTAAATCCGAAGTTTTTCCACTATCTAAAACTCCTCGATAACTTATTAAAACTGAAGCATTGCGATATCCAATCATAGCGATCGCAATTTTTTTGTGTTTAATTTCGGAAGCTTTAGAATGCAGTAAAAATACACCTGCTCCTTCTGGATAGGAAGAAAATTTCCCTAGTTCCACAGACATTACACCTGTTGGAGTTTCATAACTTTTCAGCAGCGATCGCAAGTTATGTTCAAATTTTTTTCTGGTTTCATACTCTCCTACAGGAAGCAGTACAGCTAAGTTTAGTTTAAATGATTTACTGCACTGTAACTTCTGTGCGATCGCCCATACACATGCGAGAATTTTGTACAAACCGCGTTCATATTTTAGTTCTTTCAAACCAGCATTCGCATAAAAGCGTGATGCTGCGTAATATCCTACAGCTACATATTTCCCATGACATCCCACCCAAGCTGCATCTTCAGGTTGACAATTTCCTAATTTATCTTGGTATAGGTCTTCTATTGCAGTCTTTGGTATAGAAATTACTTCTGGTTCCATAAATAAACTTTCTAATTTTTCATCATGACCTCCATAAATTGCTTTTAGTCCACTACCACCAATATCAGCAGCTATATTCAATTGAACTGAATTAGTTCTTCTTTTCCTATTTATTCTCGTCATGTCGAATAACCTATTCTTGAGTAGGTTTTGAGGGTACACAGAGGGTATTGTGAGGGGATGATAATTTTTGCTGATGTCAATTTTTCATAGATTTTCCCTCACCTTTTCCTCATCATTAAAAAATCTCATTAATTCGCTGTAAAATCTTCTGTGTAAGGATTTGAGAACATTTTATAGGTTATTATTTCTTGTAAATCGTTCTTGTGATGGTGATTGTTGGTTAAATCTAAAAATAAATCATAATTTTCACTATCTGTTTTACAGACGAGCTTTTTCACAGTTTTTAGTGAAACACACTACACAATTTATCCAAAAATAAAACCTTTTAAATAATTCCTCTAATAATTGATGTATTTATATTTTTCTGGATATTCTACTCCTCCCTAAATTTTCTAATCGGGTAATTAATAAAACTAATACTCAAATTGTCTAAAAACTAATAAATCAAATCCTATGTGCATAAAAATTGAACTTCTCTTTTAACTTGTTAGCGAATTAATGCTGATTCTTTCAATATAACCACAGATAGATTATTTACATGGCTCTTCCTGTAAATGGATAAGTAGTATAAAAAATATCTAAGATTAATATCTTATTTCTAGTAGCTTGAAAAACATAAATACCTGTAACCCAGATATTATAGGCATTATAGGTATTTAGAGTGAAGCATATATTACTTAGAAAAATTTGAATATACAGATTAATCTTCTCAAACAATTACCTTAAAATCTAATAATACTTAAATAATTAGTTTATTTACTTGAACATAAAGAATAAAAAAATACTAATAATTGACAAAAAATACGTAAGGAAAGATAGTATTCTGAAATAATCCTTGAAATTTCACTTTGACAATAGTTGAAATTTATATTTTTATGCCATTTGCAATTTGCAGAATTCAAAAAATCAAATCTTGGGGAGCATTAAAATTTAATTTTTCTCACACAGCAAGAACTAGAGAAACTCCTAATGCTAATCAGGATGTAACCAATAAAGCCATTATTGATAATTACAACTATATAAACTTAGAAACTCTAGTCAGAGATAAAATAGGTTCTCAGAAAATCCGCTCTAATGCGGTTCTTGCAGTAGAAATCTTATTGAGTGCTAGTGCAGATTATTTTCGTCCTCATGCACCTAATGAAGCAGGGATATATGATAAACAACGTTTGAACAAGTTTGTAAATGCAACGGTTAAGTGGTTACAAACCTCTTGGGGTGAAAAAGTAGTTCAAGCCCAATTACATCTTGATGAAATGACACCTCATATTCATGCTTATTTAGTACCTTTAGACGAGAGAGGAAAGCTTAACTGTAAAGCTCTATTTGGTACTAGAAGCAAAATGTATCAACTCCAAGATAGTTTTGCTAACGCTGTGAAACATCTAGGAATATCCCGTGGTATTAAAGGTAGTACAGCAACTTATGAAAAGGTCAGAAAGTACTACGGTGCTGTAAATCAAGATTCTTCAGTTATTAATTTAGAAAGTTCTCTTCCTCAACCCCAACCACAAGAAGATAGTGAATCATATCGAAACAGGGTTATAGAAATACTAACTCCACAAGTAGAAACAATAAATCATCAACTAAATGAACGCGATCGCATTTTGAAAAGAAAGGCTGAACTTAAACAAACAGCTATTAGAAGCGAACAATTGAGACAAGAATTAGAAGCTCAGATACAAATACTAAAAGCAAAACTTGGTAATCAACCAGATTTATCAATGTCCTTGGTTGCTTATGAATTAGGAATAAATCCAGACAAGCAATATGACGATAATGCAGTTGATTTAGTGATGAAAGTCAATGAATGCAACTTTAATGATGCAGTAGTTTGGTTATGCGATCGCTTTGACCAATCATTAATATTACCTGATATTAAAGAATATACAGCAAGGCAAGCTTTAGCAATAGCTCAAAATGCTCAACCCACTATCTTTACCCCACCAACTCCGTCTAAAAGTAATTGGGAAAGAATGAAAGATTATCTAACACAAGAATACCTAATTCCTCAAGAATTAGTACAAATGTTAAATCAACGAGAATTGATATATGCAGATGATAAAGAAAATATAGTTTTTGTGTCGCGAGATTTATCAGGTGAAGTAACTGGAGCATATTTACATACACCAGGGAACAAGAATAATTTTGATATTTATCCTCAGAGTAAACGTCATAAAGGTTGGTTCCATCTGAGTGTTGGTGGATATTATCAGCAACCTTCCACAAATGCGATAATTACTTCTTCACCTATTGAAGCACTATCTGCAATGATAAGAAATACACCTCATACCGATAGAACTCTCTACTTAACAGTAGACAGCAGATATTCTCAGCTACCCTTGCAAGCATTAAAAGAAATTCCTCGAATATTCACAGCTACTTCCAAAGATATTACAACTGCTATTCAAGAAAACTTTCCTCATGCAAAATCCTTAAAATATTTTTCGTTACACAGAAAAAATTATGTGAAAGATATATATGACCAAAGTCTAGAACGTTAGAGAATTATCCTCTTTCGTACTACCTAGTTGTAATAAAACTTAAAGTCAAAATTTTTCTTATCATCTTTTTATTATCTATATTTATTAATAATAAGTACAGGAGGCATAGGTTTGTATTTAATAATACATAATATCAGATGACAAAATAAATTAGTATTTTGATATATCTAAAACACACTTTCAATAAAGATTATAAAATATAAATTCTCTTTAAGACATACAAGTAGCTGCTTAATAGCTATATTTTAAAATGTTACAAGTAATTTATTATGCAGTTACTAAGCAATAAATAAATGCATGGCATATATATTGCTTAGTAATAATACTCAGATAACCCTGACGTAAAAATACAATAATTATTTTGTGCGATCGCCTGATATATTTCTTCATATATGGCTGATAATTTTTATGTAGAGAGAGTAATTTTAGATATCAATGAAAATTGATTTTCAAATTATTTTTTTAAGCTAGTATAAAATGAATCCGCAAATCGAAATATTACTTTCAAAAAAACCAGGGATGATTACTAATATCTACTTTGAATATTAGTAATTATTTGGGTGAAATTTGCCACAGATATCCTGCGAACGGTGTTTTTTTCGACAGAACTACAAATTTAATTGTCACATGAATAGTTCATGTTCGAGATGAGTATTCATTTTCAGTACATCCGACCTTAAGGATATGCAAAATCGTTTCTTTAGTACATTAAGGTGAAATTATAGGTCATCAGGAAAAACTGCATTTGAATGTTTCAGTTTATGAGGAATCAAATGGCATATGAGTTTATCCGATAATGATAAAAACAAACAAGATTGTTACATTAATCGCAAACTTAATTTAGAATATCCGAGAGTAATTCTAGCTTCTCGGAATATAGACCTGTATAAATATTGGGTTTATCAATTACCTAATGGGAGTCAAGTAATGACCAAAAGACAAATAGGTAAGTTTGTTGAGCAATCGAGAGATGATGTAGATACTTTTATTAAGTATCATGATATGGAAGCTATGACTGTAGAGTTACCAAATAGAGAACTTACTCAAGTGTATAGTTTATCTACTTGTGTAGCTTATCTAGAGAGACTTCTAGCTAATGGTAGGTTACGTTTTCATAGATTGTCTCTAAAACCTAGAGAATGGGACAAATTAATAGATTTGCTGTCTACAGATAAAGGAGGTAAAGCAATTACTCCTAATCCTTGTTACTTCGATGGGAGTTACTCAGTTGTATCTGCTCAAGCTATTCCAATCCAATTAAATGAAGGTATTGATTTAGAAATTTTAGTATTACCTTCAGGAGAATATCGCATAGAGCATGAAGAAGGCTTGAGATGTATTAAAGCACCATCTAAATGGTTGAGTACTCACTCTAGCAACAAAGCTAAAATTTTCAACAAGCTCAAACTATCGAGAGACATTGTTGAATGTAGAATACATGATAAAGAATCAGAGAAGAGTTTGTACACTCTTAATTTTAGTGAGTGGCTATCAATATGGAAACACTTTGCTAGTAGGAGAAATACAAAAGCTGTTGCAGTGCTAACATCTTTTGCACGCACCAATCTTCATGTGAGAATATGTCAGACAATTAACTGATACTAGAGATATATTTTTAACTAGATAAACGGTTGTGGAAAATTTTCCACAACCGTTAAAAAGACTTAAAAGTTTCATTAATTTTTAGAAAAAACTAGAATAAATACATTAACGCTATTGTGACTGATATGATTAACCCCCTCACAATTAATTTACCCTCAATCCTTGAACTGGATATTAATAATATCAATCTAACTGACGAGCAATTTTTTCAGCTGTGTCAAAATAACCCGGATTTGAGATTTGAGCGTACTGTTTCAGGAGAATTAATTATTATGCCACCTACAGGAAGCATCACAAGCGATAGAAATTCTGATTTAAATTATCAACTCCGAGGTTGGAATCGTCAACATAAACTTGGAAAAACCTTCGATTCCTCCGGTGGTTTTATACTTCCTAATGGCGCAAACCGCTCTCCAGACGCATCTTGGGTCAAAATAGAACGTTGGGATGCCTTAACCGAAAGGGAGAAAGAAAAATTCGCTCCTTTATGTCCCGATTTTGTTGTCGAATTAATGTCCCCAAGCGATACCATCGAAAATACAAGAGCTAAAATGAGGGAATATATGGAAAATGGCGCTTCTTTAGGCTGGTTAATTAATTGTAAATACAAGCAAATAGAAATCTATCGTCCCAATCAAGAAGTCGAAATTATTCAATCTCCGCAAACTCTCTCTGGAGAAGACGTTTTACCAGGATTCGTTTTGGATTTAACTGAAATCTGGTAAGCTTTAATTTTAATTATTTAGGCTATTAAGTATTTGTTATGATAGTTAAATAGTCTTTCTCCTTCTTCAAATAATTTATTTCCGCTAACTGAACTTAAATTATGAATGACTGACCCAATCGCTTTAAAATTTTTAAAACTATATATAAATCATTTTCACGTCTGATTGTGAACTCATCAGATAATGCATAAATTGGTTGTTCTTTCCTAATCATTTTCAGAAAGATAAAATTTCCACCATTAGTTACCAAGCCAAAAACAGGTTTATCAGGGTGAGGATTTGCTAACATATAAGCCAAAGCTTGAGGAATTCCTACTTCCAAAGAGAATCCCGCTTGTTTTGATTCAATCACGATAATCCATAACTGGTCTTGCAATACCAGAACATCTATTTTACCTCTAATCTTTAAATCTTCCTGTTCGTTAATAATTTCTACTGATGATTCAGTTGTTGAATAAAAAGGTGGTAAGTAAAATCCTGCATCACTCAAAAGAGGCGATAGCACAACCATTTTTACCATATCCTCAAGCATGGGACGTTTAGTCAAGTTTAGGTAGCTCGCTTTTACTCGATTTAAATTTTGTTTTTCAATCTCTGTTAACTGCGGCAAGTCCTTTTTCCATTCAGAGAAAAACTCGTTATCATCTGATAATCTTAGCTTAAAATTTTTCTCTAAATCATACAGATTGATTTTTTCTGCCTGATTAATCTGTGTCATTTTTAAAATATTTTAAGTCGATTTATATAAAGATATTTTTGCTATTGATACAATAAAATTTAGCTAAAAATACTATTTCATAATAGCAATAATTATGAGTTGAAAACTATTATTTTTATTGCTGTTTACTTTATCCTACAAGCTTAAAAAATTTCACCCCATAAAGATTTATCAAGAGGAACAAATTCAGATGTATCTATACTAGAAGCAGGTTGTGCAACATATTTTGCACGATTCTCAATTGCTAATATTCTATCAGTATCCCGAATATATAAAGGAACCATTGCTTCTCTTTGTTTAAGTAATTCTGATAATCCAATTTTTATCTCTCTCTTTTGGTGGAATAGCTCCTGAGCAGCTTTTCCTACTATTGTTGCTAGTTCTGCTCCAGTACAGTGAAGAGTCTTATTTAAAAGAAGCTTCCATTCCTTCTCCGAGAGCAGACTAGTTTTTTTACGATAACGTTTATCATACTGAGCTAAGTAGATGGTGAGAATTTCCTTCCGTTCAATAGCTTGAGGAAATCCCACGTAGAATATTTCATCAAATCTTCCTGCTCTAGTCAGTTCTGGTGGTAATAGATCAATTCTGTTTAGAGTTGCGATCGCAAATACCCTAGTCTTCTTATCTTGTAACCAGGTAAGTAAAGTTCCTAAAATTTGTTGAGAGTTAATATTGTCCCCAACAAAGTTTGATGTACCAAACAGTTTGTCTAGTTCGTCAAAATAAAGAACAACGGGACTACAAGCTTCAACACGTTGGAGTAATGTTTTGAGGTAACTTGCATTGACACCTGAAATTATACCTGTATCTACGCTTATTATAGGAAAACCTAAAATTTTAGCGCTTACATTTGCAGCTAAAGTTTTTCCCGTCCCTGGTGGTCCAACTAATAAGCAACCTTTGGGAAGAGGAAAAGAAGCTGCTCGTGCTTCAGGAGAAAAATTAGTTTTTACACGGTTGAGATACTGCTTAAGTAAATCTAAGCCACCAAATTCAGTAACCTTGGGTTCTGATACAAAATTTAATTTTAAGTTACTAAAACAATTCTTTTTATACTCAATTAGATACTGACATATGGAATCAATATCTGATTTTTCACCAATATTTTTAGCAATTTTCAAACCTTTACCTATCTCTTCAAGAGTAAGACCAGAAACTGCATTTAATAACCTAGAGTAGTTAAAATCTGAAGACAGTTCAATTGATAGTATCTCTTTGAGTAAGTTGATTATTTCTTCTGACGTAGGTAGTTCTATGACAATAGTTGGAATGATTTTACTTAAAAATTCTGGTAACTTCGTATCGTCAGTAATTAAATTTAGTAAAAATTTCGATTGATTACTTTTTTGTAAGTCATAGTAAATATTGGTTAGTTGTGAAACTATCTTATTAGAATTAATTTCTTTATTATAAGATTTTTCTTGAATGAGAGAAGATAAGTTCTCAAGTATAAATATACCATCTTTGTTATAGTTATATATAACATTGAAAGCAGAAAATATATCATCATTGTTAGTTTGTAAATTTAAATAATCTACATCTATAAAAACTACTTCTTCTGCTTGATTGGATTTGATACACTTAAAATACCCCCAACCAATATTCCATAAATATATAGGGATATTTCTAGATATCATACATTGATAATAAATTTTCTTTAATGTGTTTATTCTTTCCTGTATTAGTGTAGTTATGTTTATAACAGGAATATCAGATTTCATTAGTAAATCTAAGTCATTAATGTTCATAATTTATCAGCTATCTTTCAAGTTCATCAACTGAATGTTTACGGTGATGAGACATATGAGGGTTATCGTATTGTTGATGGGGTTTGAACTTTGGTAATACTTGCTCAAAATGTAGTAAATCTCTATCATTCAAATTACTTTTGAACTTTCCCCCCGATTTTTCTAGTAAAATACCTCGTCCATCCTTCGCTGCAATTACTACTTCTCCATGAGGATTAGCTTTCCAATTGTAAGAAAATGCTCCTTGGATTTCCACTTGCTTTTGTTGAAGAATTGCATACTGTACTAAAGCATTAACCACTCTCTCTACACGAGCAAAATATTCAGCTTCTTTTCTTCCTACAGGAGCAAATGAATCAGGAATAGATTCATTTTTTTCAAAAGAACTTTGCAAACTATGAATATCTTTAATGTGAGTTGTTTCTAAATCTCCTTTTTCCACCTTAATTCCTAAACCAGTAGAACGGAACTGCATTATTTTCTTGTCTGTTGCTAGTTCTTTTACTTCATATAAAGAACCACTACGAGAAATATGATAATTGTCAGTTTGATATTCGTTTTCTCCCGGTTGTGTCTGAATGTGAAATAATTTTTTCAAAGATGCAGCACTTTGATAGTGTATAGAATTTGTTTTAAACTCTTGCAAACCTATTTTAACCGCAGAATTTAAACTATGAAATACTGTAGAAATATTATTGATTGTTTGCTGCCACCATGATGTATTATGAGGTTGCCTTAATCTCCTCTCTATCAAACTTTGATAGAAAGTGCTTTCTTTACGTAAAGCTTTTATTTCCGATTGTAATTGTTCAATTTCTGAGGAGAGCAGAGCTTTTAAAGGACTATTTTCTAATTCCTTTAACGATTCAACAACTTGCGAGGAACCAGATACTTGGAAAGATTTATCTGAGTCTTTTATTTTTTGTTGAGAATTGTCGATTATTTTGGAGGATATCCCCGAACTTTGGGGTAACTGGAAATTGCTTTTATCATCAACCTTATCAGTCAGTTGTGAATTATTTAAGCTTTCTATACTTTTCTGATTCGATAAATTGTTGACAATAACTCTACCTTTATCATCTGAGTGTAATATAATCTTGCCATCTAATTCGACTTTTATATTTTTAGCTTCTTCTACTGTTTCTCCAATAGATTTAGCACTTAACTGATATAGTTTGTTTGTAAATTGAGGGTTTAAAGATAAAGCTGGTATACTACGCTTAGTTAGATAAATTGCAGAAGAATTATTGTTTCCACTTCTATTCTCCAACTCTTCTTGACCATATACTAATTTATCTCCATCAAATATTTTTATTTTCTGGTCTTTGTTTGTATCTGGTTCAATATCTAATGCAGCTTTAATTAGAGCTTCAATCACTTCTTCATAATGTCGCTGTATAGCACTGGTATCACCAGAATCAATATTAAAAATTCTCACCAAACACATCCTTGTAATAGTTGCAAACGATTAATCACTAACTCTGCACCGACATAAAAGACGACCAATTCTTCATCAAGTAACCAAGCATTAAATTCACTATTTTGTTCAACATTGCGCATACTTTCATAAGAAGAATAACCGCGAACTATACCTGCTAATAATCCATTCTGGTCAAAAACTTCAAGAATTTGCGGACAGTAATCTTTGTCGAGAGGAGGTTTATTTATCGATTTAATAACTTTAGAATGCCACTGAGGATATTTATCTAGAATTAAAGAAACTCTGGAACTAAATCTTTGTTGCGATATATTCATGCTTTTGTAGAGGTAGTACGCTGCTTTCAGGTTCTGGGATTGTAGTTGTTTAAATACTTAGATTCAGCAAGTATAAGAATTGCTGAATTTATTAAAATATAGTTGCAAGTTCAGCAGGAGACGGTACATCTCCAAGTAGTGGAAAGAGTCTTTGTGCTAATGCTCTTCGTTCTAAAAATTGTTGCGATCGCTCGGTGTCACTAACCTGTGTAGCATTACTTTTGATTAGTCTCTTTTTAACTAAATCCCATTTACTTTCTGACCAGTTCATTTCATCAACATCAGTTATAGGAACTTTTATTTTTTGTAGTATTGGGACATATGCTTCATTACCACAAGTGTAAGCAGGATTAATAATTATTGCTCTACCTGTACCCATTTTGGTAAATTGTGAAGACTCTAGTAAATGACGTTTTTGATGATGTTCATTACTACTATGAGAAGCACCCCCTTTCCCATAACTACGAGACTTAGAATTAAACCTAATTTCTGTCTCTCCTAAATATTCGCTAAAAATTTTTGCAGAATCAGGGTCTTGGGGATTAAAGATAAATTTAGTTGCTGTACCACCTAAAATGGCTCTAGTTAACTCCTTTCCATAGACCTTCTCCAACTGAGAAATATTTTGATACCCTAAGATACCGACCATACCATCTTCTCGTCCCTCATTTAACCAGTTAACAAGTGCTGGTAAATAAAACGTTGGTAACTCATCAAGAGCTACAACTAGAGGGTCGTTGCGGGGAGTTATCCGGGTAATATTACGTGTCACAATCATATGTAAGATAGCTGCAAGTAAGGGACTAACAATATCTCGATTGTTTCTATCTAGTCCGAATACAATTAACTGTTTACCATCTAAATCCAGTGGTAGAGTTGTCTTACCGCAAAATGAACCTATAAAATCACGTTTGAGGAAACGCTGAAACATTCTTTGTGCTGTACCAATAATAGAAGCAGCAGTCTTTTCTGAATCTTTGACACTAATAAGTTGAGAGAGGGGTCGAGAAGTCCAAACCTTCAACTTTTCTTTTGAAGCAGCTTCTAACCTTTTTGGTAAATTAGGTAAAGATAAAATAGCCTGTGCCATCATTAAATCACAGTATTTATCTTCCCCTGTTAAAGTTCTTATTGCTTTGGTAACCAGTAAAATACCTTCAACTAAACTATCCCCTGCTTCCTCAAAAAACTTATCACTGCTAACATTGACACCTTTATCAAAATTACGAGATATTACCTGAGTCAGTTGTCCAGCAGAAATAGCATCTTCTTCATCTCTCAACAAATCTAATGGGTTACAGGTTTCACTCTCAGGAAAACCAGGTGCAAATACTCTCACTTGATACCCGCGTTTCATCGCATAAGCAACCGCTCTTTTAGTTTGTGCAGGATACTTGAAATCATACAAACACATCGGGAATCCTTGGTCAAAAGTACTACGAATTAGAGGGTCTATTACCGAGAACGTTTTACCACTACCAGCAGCACCAATTACAGCTATTCCTCTTTGAGCATCAGGTATATATAGTGAAGAATTGGGGGATAAATATCTTTGGTATAAACTGGGTTTATTTTTAATTAAACCACTCTCATACCACCTTTTTCTAAGATAGTTTCTAATATAGCGAGGAGTACCAACATAAAGTGCAACCGAATTGCGAATTGGTCTTGCTATCTGCTTTTGAGCTTTACGTTTAGCCTGTATTTTCTCACGATTTCCACCCCAATAACTAGTCGCGACTTTACCTTTATGATTGTTGAGTGAGAGTAATTGGAATACTGCGATCGCACAAAAACAACCAAGTAAAATCAAACCAGATTCCGACTTCAACAAACTAGATATTTTTTCTATCGGTTGTTGATATGATACTTGTGTGAAAACAAATTCAATTTTAGGATAATTTCTTGCCATGTTTTTGGAGAAGCAGGAGTGTAAGGAGAAGGGGAGCAACTTGTTCAGTTAAAAAGTTGTATGAATTCATAAACAATTAATTTGTTAGACCTAAAAATATTGGGTCTTTCTCTCGATAGGTCATAAATGGAACTGGACCAATAATATAAGGGGTACATCCCAAGTCAATGAAACTATTGCGCATACATACTCGGAAAAATAGAGCTTGAGAAATAGTTCCCTTGGTTTCTGATACCTCCCAAACTGCGACCTTAAAAGCACTACCAAATGGATGTCTTCCCGTGGGTTCTTTCCCATCATTGACAGAACCAAGGATTCCCTTACCACCTTTAACTAACTGATATTTACCGCTAATCCAAGCTTTACCTTTAACTGAGGGAGAACCAGATAACTCTACATGAGCGCAATCTTTCATGCATGGTACTCTGAATCCTTCCTTGTTGCTTCCTGAGATAGTTCTATCTCGCTTTTGTTCGTTTCTTCCAAAAGCAATATCAACTATTCCTACTTCCGTACCTGTGGAGTTAATTGGATTAGGAAATTGAGAAAATGGTACATCGCTTAATCCAGGGATTTCGTTAATATACACCCCTTGCCATTTATCAAAATTTGCGATGTTAGTATCAGTTAGTCCTGGAATTGCATCCAGATTATAGGACTTCAAATTTAAAGACTCAAAACTCAACTTACCTAAGTTTGGAGATTGTCTGAGCAGATTACCAATAGTTTGATTGAGATTGATTTGGGTGAATAAGGGTTGGGATAACAAATCATTTACTGGTGCAACCTCAGATATTCTAAGCTTCTTTAACTCTGGTATTGCATCAACCAAACTATCGAGGGTTTGAAATTTCATCACACCAAAATCATTTAGTGTAACTGCTTCCAAATTCAGATTAGTGATGTCAGCAATTTGAGAGAGGGAGAAGCTTTGTAGTGCAAAAGAATCCTGAAAATCTCCTAACATTGTAAATGAATCAGGTTTTTTTCCTATATACCAACTACGAGATGGGTCATATCCTAACTGATTGATAACAGATCGTGGTACCTTAAATGAACCAGAATCAGTTACAGAAGGCATATTAGAGAAAGTAATTTGATTCCAATCAGGTAAACGAGTATTTTGCCATTGGAGTGTTTCTACTTCTGTCGTTTCTGGTGCATATTTTGACATTACTGGTTTTTGGAATGGAATCAAAACAGAAGCGAAAATGATTATTGATAACAGGTTTGATAATTTCATATGTTTCTTTGAAAGGTAGAGGGCAGATGGCAGTTCACGTAGTGTCTCCGACAGGAGAAAGAATTATAAGAAGGTGGAAGTACGTTAAAATAGGCTATACTCGGTCTTTCGTGTAACATATCCGAAGGAGAAGGGACTCAAAGGTTTTTCTTTTATACATAATTCTTCTCCCTGCTCCCTGCTCCCTGCCTCTTTCCATAGACGTTCATATTATTTCAATCGTATGAAATGTAGATGCTTCATACCCTACTGATACTCGAAATAGATATATTCGACGTTGAGAATTTCCTTTAGTTATGACTGTCAATAAACTACTGTTTGAGAAGGGTAACTGTTTAAATTTTAATGGTTTAATTTTGCGTAAATGTACTACAGTAGCTCCATCATTAGAGTTACATTCTTTTCCTAGCCCAGATAAACAACCATCAACATCAAGGGATGCGATCGCTGGATTGTCTAACCACACTTTTTCGATGATTTCACCACGTTTAATAAATGAAATATTAACTCCATATCCTGGTGATAATTTGATTTGAGGGATTTGTTGATTACTGTTACCAGTTGCTATCTCTTGAGATATTTGTTTAACATTTTGTTTTATTTCAGATGCAGATACAGGTGATATATTTATTAGCGGAGTTATTAGACAACAGACCACGAGACTTGAGATATAACGCATTACTTATTGACCGATAGTTGAAAAGACTGATTAACAAATACTTGTACATCAGTACCAGCTTTTAAAAACCATACTTCTTCTTGTTGTTGCATTTTTGTAATAGCTCGCTGATTTCTTTGTAGAATCTGTTGAGTTAGTGGCTCAAATCCTCCACTCAAAACTGCTCCTAGAATATTGGAACGACTTCTTGTAGTTGATGAAAAGGTACTTGTACCGAAGCTACTGTTTGTAGATATCTGCTCTTGTTTTGGTTGATTTAAAACCTTACCTATTTTCGCTAATGAACCTACTGTAAAGGTTTCTATATCTCGCTTTGCGATGTCTCTATTCTTCTTGTTCCACTTTGATGCAATTAAAGGTTTACCAGACCTTCCACGAATAGCGATCGCGTTTGCAGGAAGGGGATATTCCCGACCATCTACTAAAATCTGTGTTGCTTCCATTTGAAGCATTCCAGATGAATGGATATCTTTAATTCCAACAACTATTTGAGAGTCTTCAGGTACTATAATAGAACCTTCTTGAGTACTTAATGGTTCTAATAATTGAATGATAAATTTTTGTCGTTGATTTACGGATACATTATCTCTTATATTCTTAGAAACTATAGGAGTTATTAGCTTACCTGTTGCATATGTTCCAACCGTAAATTGCTTTCTTTTATTACCATTAATAATTTTTGTTTTTCTAGGGTTTAATGATTCAAATTGGGAGAGGTTAGATTGTTTAGGCAGAGTTTCTAATGTTGAATTTGTATGAGGTTCAAGAGAATTAGTTGTTGGTGTTTTATTTATATTTGTATTCAAACTTTGTTTTGCAAGTTGTGTCTCACTTTCTAACAAAGATGTAACTTTTGCAGTTCCATAGCTTCCTAAAGCATTCAGTTTAGACCACTCTTCCATTGGATCTGATGAAACTTCAATATCAGATTTTACTGATTTTCTATAAGTTCCCTCTAATATTCTTGGTTTATTTTTAACCACTGGTCGAATAGGTTGAGATGAAGAAATTCGAGGTGAATAATATCTTCGATAATTTTGCTTTGGAGTATATGCTACGGAAGCCGTTTTTAATGGTTTAGATGGTATTTGAGAAGTATTAATTCGACTAACATTCTTCTGAGGATTTGGCTTCTTCTGAACGGGTTGCTTTTTGTTAGGGATTCTAGAACTTTCAATAGACTTAATTTTTTCTGCTTGAGTTGATAGCGCAAGTTGTGCTTTTAATCTTCCTGTTTTATTTTCAAGGTCGTTAGTACGTTCTTCAATTTTTGGTTTATCTATTATTTTATTCGCAATAGTGGGAGCATGTCTGGGTTTTTGGGCAATAATGCTATTTACAACAATTGCAGCAGTTCCAAATACTATAAGCATTACTAAACCAACAGCACCAAACTTAGCAAATGGATTACTATAAAAATTAGGTTGAGTTTTGCCTTCATGTGGGTTATCAAATAATTCATCTGTCCTTACTGGGTTTGCTCCCTCTGAATTACTATCTTGAGTGCTAAATTCAGTTTGCAATTGATTTTTATCGAAACCAAGTAAATCTGCAAAACTTTCTTGATTCCAATATTCCTTACGGTCTTGAGATTGTTGAGAAGGATTAGTTGGGGAATATGGGTCATCGTAGTTATCGTCGAGTGGTGTACCAATGACCTCTTTTTCTTGAGAATGCATTATAAATTCTCCTGTTGTAAGTCCCGAATAGCATAAATTTCTAAACCACTTGAACGTATTTGATAAATAATGGTAGCTAATCCATTTGTACTTATTGGTGATTTTGGTGGTTCTACAGCTTGTACAAAAATTTCTTTATTGAATGGAATCGTTCGTCCTAAATTATTTGCCTCTTTGAAAACTGTTAGATTAGCTATCATCTTCACTTTCCATTTACCTTCTGCGACTTTAATCGGTGGTTGAATTGAAAGTGGGACTAATACAACTTGTGTTTTACCTTTAAAGACACCTTCTGGTGTCATGGAAGCAAGGATGGTTAAAAATTCTTGACGGAAATCTTCTGAAAGAGCATAAGATGCTTGCCATGCTCCAGATGTAATTTTTTTATCCTTAAATGTTTTACCTTCAATAATTATACCGGGGTCAGGTTTTGGATTATTAGCTTCTTCAACGGTTGCAGGGATTAGTTTCCCAGACCAATTCATCATTAAAAGCATGGTGTCGGACACAAAGCGAGAAACTACTTGGGGAGTTCGTTCTAAATTACCAATAGGTGTTACTTTTATTGACTTTCCAGTTTTTAATTGAACTAGGGAAGGAGGAGGTTTTTGATTTAGTCGAGAATAAGAACCATAAAGTAGTAAAAGAATAAGAAAGGTAATTAGATGTAAACCAAAGGTACCAATAGTAAATAAAGCAAGAGTATCTCTAGTTGAAATATTTTTAGAAGTGCTATCAAGAAATTTTAACGAGGGAGCCATAGAGCAAGGATATTACGGAGTTATTAAGAGTTGAAGCTGAGAGTTTTTTATCCTTTGAGAACTCTTTTCACGCTAGAAGAAAATCCAAAGGTTGCAATACTAGAAAAACTATTGAATATTGCTAAACCTCCACCTGCGGCTAAGACTACTGATAGAATTGGTGAAAGAATACCAATAGCGAATGCAAAAATCATTGGGTCATCATTGTTTGCTTGAAGTACCATAGTTGCAACTAAACCAGAGATAATATTGAAACACAGCTTTATCATTCCTACAGAAAAAAAGCCTGTTAACCATGCAAAAATTGCTTTGGAGCCAACTGGAAGTAAAGAACCTCCTACAGCAATTGGTCCTAATAGTGCAGTTAATAACATGCAAATTTCAATTATCCATTGAAAAGCTATAGCCATCGCTAATAACCAACCACGTACTGTTAACTGAAAAATATTGGTATTAAAAAAATCACTAAATCCTTTTAGCCAATCAGAACCTTCATCTTTATTAGATTCAGAATCTATTTGTTGTGCTTGCTCAGAGGCTTTTTCTAAACATTGTGCTTCTTGAGTAGGGTCAGCAATGGTATTGCATTGATTAATCAATGATTGTATTGCATCTCCCCTCCCAGTTTTCAACATCATCTGTTGATAAGCTTCTTGCAGCTGTATGGATGCGGAGGTAGATGTTAGGAGCGTTTGATTAGTTTGATTTATAATACCTCGTAAGTTTTGCGTAACAACTGCCAATGGCTGAGCATTATTAGAAAGCAAAACAACCACAATAATTGTCCAAATGATATCCGAAAAGCTTTTGCTACTGTCACCATCAATCATTTCTCGTGTCCATTGGACAATAAAAATCAATAGAGTACCTACAGCAAAAAAGATTCCTAGATTTGCGATCGCTCCATACAATCCTCCTCCTAATACATCATTCCATAATTGATTCATTGCTCCCGTAACAGAATCACTTGCAGTTATTCCATCTTCAGTAATGGTAGATGCAGCTTGACCAGGATTCGGTTGTTGAGCAAGGAGCAAGGTATTGGGCAATCGACAGTGGGCATTAGATGTAAGTAAGAAGATAGTAGAAAATTGGTATAGAAGCATTTATTCAAGATGAGAAGGATTCAAGAGGATTATTCACTTGCATTTCTTTTCGACTGCCTACTTTCGACTGCCTACTGCCCTAAAATAACTGTGCCTGGGATGCTGTACGCAAATTACTAAACCCTTGACCTACTACTTCTTTTTGACGTGCTTGGTTCTGTCCATCCACAGAGCGTGAAATGTTAGTTAAATTAAGATTGGCTAAATCTTGGGATTGCTTTAGTTTCAATTCATCTGTTCTCATTGCACCTAAAATTCCTGCTATTTGATTATTTTGTTGAGCTATTCGTTTCATGACATTCTGAGTCACCACTTCATTTTGAGCAGCTTCAGAAAGAACTTCTACTGTGTGCTGTGATGTTTGAGTGTTTTCAATTTGTTGTTTTGTAGATTTTTGCCCTTCTTTGCTTAAAGTAGTACCTGAAGAAGCACGAGTTATCTGACGGTCTATTTCATTAGTTACTTTATCAACGCTATTGATAGCGTTATTATCTTCGTTTGCTATTTCTTCAACTTTATTTCTTACCTCTATTAAATCTGGTAAACCTAATGCACTCACAGATTGATTGATTAGCGCTTGTAAATCTCCTTCTAATGATTCTGATAATTCATCTAACTTAGGAGAAACTATTGAGGTAATATATTTGTAGATGAAACTTAGTTGATGCTGTAATTGGTCAGGTACTTTTGTCAATGGATTTGGTAAGTTTAGGGCATATGCATTACCAATACCAATAGTTGATAAGATACCTAACCCTAGTAATAATCTTTTAAATTTTTTCATTTCGGCTATCGAATTTTCTCTAGGGATATGTACTACCAAATGTTTTTTTAGCCAGTTCAGTAATAGCAATAAATTTGTCGGAATATTTGGACATGAAATGTGTTCTCTGTTCTTGTTCTTGTGGATTATTTGCTACTACTGCAAGTAAAGTTGGTGGTGAATAATAACGACAAAAGGTAAATTTACCATTATCATCAAGCAACCACTGGGAATACAGTTCTTCTTTATTGGGAAAGAAACTTTCGGTAGCATTACGTGAAATAATCTCTGAGGGATATTTAAGAATACTTACAAAACTATCAATTGCAGTAGGTTGAATTCTTCCAATTAAACGAGTGGTTAAATTTTGAAAAATCTTGGCTCCAGTTGGGGATTGAGCGATGGTGTCTGGGTCTTGAGCGGATAAAATTACTCGAATTCCTGCTTTTGCACCATTTGCACATAATCTACCAACTAGTGCTGCAATGGAATTGTACTCAAATAATATAGGACTCTCGTCAATAAAGAATATACTAGCCGGAACTGCTAAAGCTCTACGTAATGCTGCACTATAAGCACTTAAACTTAAGATGGCTGCATCATCATCATTAGATAAATTTCTTAGTGCGAAAATAAGTAATAGTGCATCGCTACGAAAAGTTGAAGGTTGAGCGATCGCTTTTCCTACTCGACTTGATAACCAAAATCTTAGTCTTAGTTTAATAGTTTCTAAAGCAGCTTTGATATCACCACTCAAAGAATCTAACTGCAAGCGTTCATAGGAACAGAAACTGATAAAATCATTCAAAGTTGGCATTGCTGACCATTCTTGCGAACCAAAACCGTGAATATATGCTTCACTATAGCGATCGCGTATTAAATCATCGTTGAAAAATGCTTTTAAGCCTAAAGTGATAATAGAACGTATTGCATCATTATGTTGTTTAGATGTAGTTCCATCTCCTTGATTGTTACCTACAATCATTACCATAATTGCATTTACCAAAAAATCTTTATAGTCCTCAAACCTTTCAGACTGAAGTTTAACTGGTAAAGAGGCTAAGTTTGGTAACTCAAATAAATTACTTGATTCTTTACCAACATCAAAGTAGGCTCCATCTTCACCAATGAATTGGGAATAGTCTGTAAAAGTGCTGGTTCCATCTGGTTTAGGATAATCCATCGCAACTACAGGCATTCCATGTGCTAATGCATGAGTTATAATTCCAGCAGCTAAGACACTTTTACCTCCACGAGTAGTAGCAAACAATCCTAAACTTTTATGTTGACTATATAAGTCAATGAATACTGGCGTTCCTCCTTCTTCTGCTATTAATTCTAAACCGCTATTTTCACCAGCTTGTGTCCGCATTAAAGGCATTAAACCTGGTACTTCACTATTTAGATAGACTAGTCTTCTATTAAATGGTGTAGTCATTAATTTTTCACAGCTAATAGGCAAAGTTTGTAACCAAATTCTCCAAGGATATTCGGTTTCTCTAACTACCCATGCAGGACGTAAAAAACATGATTGTAAGTACTGACAAGCTTCATCAAGCTGTTTGCGATTACTACGATGTACTAAAAATACAGTTGCTGTATGTATAGGTACCGCACCCTCATAAAGTTGTTCTTGAGCAGCAATTGACTTTTTTATATTAAGTAAAGATTTAACATCAACTGAATTCTTTTCTTGAGCTATTGCAGCATTTGTATTTGCTTGTTTTGTTAAACGCTGCATATTGGTTTTAACCAAAGTTTCTGAAGCTCTCATCAATTGACAGTAAATCTCGGTGTCGTATACTCTTTCTCTAGATAGTACCTCCCATAAGTAACGAAGTTGTTGTTCTTTATCTATCCAACCACCCGGTTTATCTACAAAGGTTAGTGCCCCAATATACTTATCCTTTAAATGCACCCAACGTTTATCAGCAATAGGGACAGAAGATTCAGATTCCATTAGGTAAGATGTAGCAGCGATATCCGAATAAACTTCTTCTCGTAGTCCATTTTCATCAAAAATCATCAGTTGGGGGATTGGTTTTGTTGGTGTATTGTTAAATCGCTGCCACAGATTCTCCCATAGTTTTTGAGCATTTAAAGGTAGAATATCTAGACCCATCTTGTTAGATATTAGTTGTTCCCATAACTGATATCCCTCAGTAAAAGATGCTTGAATTAAGTTTTCAATTCGGGTAAATTGTAGCTCGCTGATTTCTCCTGTAAAAGATTTCCACTTTCTTTCGACTTTAGAAAGTATTCTTTCAATCAAATCAGATGTTCCACTATTAGTAGACTCTACTGTATATGTACAGTACAAATACAAATTTTTAGGTTTACGAACTCCTTGATTAGTTAATTGTTGAATACGACAACGTTCTCCCATTAGTAGGTACTGTAGTTCTTTTTTCTCAGCTTTTTCGCTTAAGTTTTCTAAATCTTGTTGTCGCACTGTATCATCAGTAAAAGAATTTAAATGAATCGTTAGGCGTTCTCCTTGTGGTAAATCTTTTAAACCGGATTCAATAGCATCGAAAATTTTATCAATTTGTTCAGTTCTTAATGTAGGGTGAATTCCCTTGCACTCAAAACCAAACTGGACGAGGTATTTATCGCTCCCTTTTCGTAATATATAACCTCCAACACTACGTCCTTGAAGATTAATTTGTAACATTGCATAAAGTGCAGATACCTCTTCTAAAGGAGTTAAACGTACTTTACTTTTACCGTTATCAACAATTTTCTTACTCATTTACACAGATAGACAGTCTTGATGAAAGATTTTTCACCTCCAGGTAGAAAGCATCCTCCTCTCCTGATTCTTACTACCTATTTCCTACTTTTCAAAGACAAATACATCCATTATTCTTTTTTCTTTGTTATCGCTCTCTTATATTTATAAACCCCCCTTATCCAATTAGGAACTGAAATAAACTTAGATAAAATTCGCCAAGAACCATTAGCAGTTAATATCCACCACGTAGCTATTCCACAGGATGCGATCGCAATTGTCCAAATCCAGTTTAGTCTTAATAAGCCATGAACTAGATAATAAGAAACACCGCTAATAATTGCCCAAGGTACTAACTGTTCTGCGGGAAACGGACCGATTGATGGTTGCTTACCCAAAGTTGCATTTACTTTACGATACTTCCTATCCTCCATATATTCCTTTACTGACCAACGTTTGTTCCTCCTCCTCCAATAATCAAGTTAGCTAGTATATCACCCATAGTAACTGTGATTAGAATAATCATTGGTGTTCGAGCTAAATTGACCCAATCCTCATCATTTCTAGCAGCTTGAATGACTCTCACCAAAGATATTCCTAAGTAAAGTATGAATAGACCCCGTAGCACGTTAAAAGCTAAAGTGATAGCCTCGTTTGCACCGGTAAATTGACCGCTCATCCAAGTTTCTGCATTTTGAAAAAACTGAGCTTGGGCTGACATTGATAAAGCATCTAAGAATACGAATGTACCTAATATTGTCAGGATTGGAGATGTAACTCTGTATAGTGTCGTCAATCTTACTACATGATTTAATACTCTATTTAATTCTTTCCTCCATATAACTGTAACTATTCCCAGTACTGACAAACCTAAAGTTATTGAACTTATCAAACTTGGATTAACGATATTATCTACGACTGTTGTTACCAAGCCAGTAAAAGCGAGAGAGCGTAATTTTATAGAATCGTTTTGAGTTTGATTTGCTATTGATAGTTCAACAAATTTTGACGGTTTGAAACGCATAGGGGAATTTAAAGCAACAAAGTTTTCTCTTCTCTTTTATTAGCTGATAAACAACTTACTTTTAATCTATCTAATGTTAGATATATGCATAGCATTTTTACTTGAATAAATAATTTTATTTCTAGTCTTAATTATTACTTTTTTATGAGTTTATTCTAAGTATTCAAACATTAAATTAGCTCTTAAATAGTACATTTTTCGTATTATATACGTGTAGAATATAAGGATAATTGATTATAAATATACATTTCATATTTCAGTAATATACTGAGAAATAAAGTTTATCTTTGCAAAAGAATATTCGTAGTGTTAAAAGTCTCAATTTTAAATTTATTCTGAATTGAAGTTACCTAAGTTTCTGTAAATTCTATAAGGGTTACTATTATATTCCAAAAAATAGTAACCGATGAAATCTTTGCCTAGAATCAGGTTTAATATATTTCTTCTTTTAAGTTACTATAATTACTTTATAAATACAGAATAATATAAATTAGTTCTGATGAAAAAATTACGCTTCCTAATTAAACTGGATATTACATATTTGGGTTCTTAATATTAGTAGCATCAAGTAGAGGAATTAAGGTTGTCCCTGAGTACTTAAGTAGAAAGATAAAAAAAGACCCATTTGCTCTACAAATGAGTAACTTAGATATATGACATATCTATAACCATTGATATAAATGACTTTGAGCGGTTACTATAAAAGCCATATATCTTAGATTGAAAATAGTAACTCCAGGAAATAAATCTGAAATCTTAGTCTCACTATAAAAAATTGTCGAGCTTTTCTTCGAGTAACTCTATAGGAATTTCTATACAGCTGCGAGTCACCATCTCAGGAGTCTTCGGAAACACAATTTCACTATTCATGTTAGCCTGAATTTTAATCTTTAGTCTTTGATAGGTTATTGATGAGTCTTTATCCAGGTGAAATTTTTGCTTGCTATAACTCTTTCCTCCCATTCTCTCTACTTGCTGTCTAATCATTTTCTGGCTGTAAGGTAAATTATCTTTAAAATAGCGTGACATTAGTGACCAAATACCATGCAAGTAAACAGCTAAAGATTTATAGTGTCCATTTTTTATATTTCCATCTTCAGTAATCAATCGACAATTCCACTCACCAATTTCAGTTTGTGAATGAAGTATGCACAACTTATCTATGAAGTCATCTAATGAAGATTTATTTGATTTATCACAATTTGCTTCTTCACATAGCAAATCTAAATAAGACCTAACTTCTGATGAATGGACAACACCTGAAATTTCACTAATTTTGAAGGCATAGTAACCTACTATTGCCAAACTAACTGCTAATCTAGAATGTGCGGATGAAAGTTTGTTGATTAGATGAGATTCTAAGTCTTTTACTTCTTTTCGAGGATAGCCAATTTTTATCAACTCAGGTAAATAGCATGAAGAAATGCAAGAGTGTTCACGCAGTTCTGAAAATGCTGAAGAATTAGGACTTCCTTGGAACTGTAAACGAATTAAACGAGATAAGATAATTGGGTCATCGTCACCAATTGAGTAATTGGAAGCTACAATTAGGGCACTATGAGAGTCTTGATTATTTTCTCTGACGAAGCGAGAACCGGCACCAAATTGAGTTTTTATTTGTTGAGCAATCTGCTGTATCTGTGCTTTATCTGGGTCATCAATAAACTGTGTTAGTCCACCCATTAATTTAAATCTCTGATAATATGCACTTTCTGAAATCTTATGAATTTTCGCACGATTATTAAAACCCAGTAAATTTTGTGCAGTTTGTGCTGCAAGTGTTTTACCTCCTCCTGCATCTCCATAAATTCCTAATACTGGGAAAAATCCTTCTTGCTCCTGTATTTGGTCATAAAATAAACCAGCTACAGAAAATGCTACTGTAAATAATGCTGGTATAAATCTTTGTTCACCAAAGAATTTACGCATTGAATTGATGAGCTTTCTAAACGCTTCTGGTTTTTTATAAAGATGAATTGTAGGAATAGGAATTTTTTCTTTGGCTATTAAGGTTTTATCAAGCACCCAACCAGATTTTTCTTCAGTAATAAAGCTTCCATCTGAAGATATTTGGCAGTTGTAAAATATCCAAGTATCATCATCTTGTCTGCCCATACGTTCCGATAATTTGTATGCTTTTCCTCCACTTACTCTATAAGCAGACAATTCTTTATGTAGATATTTATGAAGTTCTTCAATTTTCAACTTATTAACAAAATAAACTTTTCCTGTTGAATATGAAAGACAATTAATAAAATCAGTAACTTTATTTAGTGATTCTGCTGGGACTATAACCTGATGGTATTGATTTGCAGAGTCATAAGTACGTTTAACTCTTAAAACTAAACCACCACAATTATTTTCGTTACCCACTAATTCCTTTTCTATTGTGAAACTAAATCCCGCTTTAGGAATCCATGAATATTCTGTTCTACCGTCTTCACTTTTGATGCTTTTCCAATAACCTAGTTCTGACTTATGTGGGTGTCTAATTGGTGAAGACCAATCTGATGTATCAAATTGTTTAGGTTTATCTAATAAATAATTACGAATTTCATCAGACCATAACCCCATCCATTCATCCACTGAAATATAAGTTATCTGCTGACGATTACCTTGAATAATCAAATCATCAATATCAGGGTCATTTTTTGTTAGCTGATTCCACCAACCAATACGAACCTGACATTCCCATTGTTTGAGCAACTCAACTGTTTTATAGTATCTGAGCATAATATGATGATTGCTCAGCATCCCTGCATCTACATACAAATCCAGTACTAAATTTGATAAGTTTAGATTACTTTCTCCAACAATTTTCTTTAGATATCGCTTCAATAACTTAGGACTACAATCCCATGTTGCTCCTGGTGCTCCAATAATAATTTGCCCCAAATTGCAAGCAACTGACCAAGCTTTTAAAACTCCTTCTGCTAAACCAACAGATGATATTTGGATTGACGGTGGACGACAGAATGCAAGTGGCATTTCATCATTATTTAATCGAGGACCTTGACCATTTGCAGGAGCAGAAGAACCCCACTTGTATTTACCACTCTTTTGATTGTCTGGGCGTATTTGAAAACCAATAATTTGTTCTATTTCATTATAAATTGGCAGAAATAACCCTTTTTGACCATATAAGTAAAGTAAACCGTTTTTTTCAATCACACCAGGTAAATTAGGGCTGACATTTTGAACTACCATACTCTCCCAAGAGCGAAAACCAATAAATTCTGAATACTCTCCCAATCCTCGTACCTGTTGCAAATGATAATGGTGAGTTTTATTTAGTTGAATTTGTTTGAATATTTCCCTATACTGCCTATCACGTTCTTCTTCATCAAGAATTTGAGGATTAGACGGTTGTGGAAAATTTTCCATAACCGTGTCAGACTCAAATGCTACTTCTATATTCTTCTTTTCTTGTGAGTTGGGATAGTTAAAATTATTCCATTCATGAAATTTACAAGGATATGCTTTCTTGAGTGCTGTAATCCATGAGGAAGGAAATCCTGTCAAATGGCTTATTTTTCTGTTCGATATTGTCTTGTGGTTATTCTCAAGTATATTTACTGCTCTGAGTAATTCATCAACAATATGAGGTTGAATAAATTCATGTCCCATTCCATTGGACAATTCTCGAACATGAACATAACCAGTTGGAGTAAAATCAGGACTAGAGTGATAGCAATAAATACTACCATCATCATTTGACTTACAGCTTCCAGTAATATTTTTACAAATAGGACAGGGATATTTCTTACTTGAATATCTTCCCTTTTTTGTATTTTTTGGCATCATATTTATAGCTTATGGTATGTCTGACATGGTCTAGCTAAACTACACTTCTAAGAAATGTAGTATTGCTCCTAGTACAACACGGCGTAAATAAATAGACCATTAATCTGAAACAAAAAGCTTATATCTCAAGCTTTTGCCCCTTCTGCCCTCTGCCTACTTACTTCTGCCTTCATGTACTAGTATTTATATTTCTTGAAAATAGCTGTACTTCTTTGGAAACTCAGTACCCTAAGCAGAAAAGACCGAGAGAAAAACATTTTTACATCGTTCCTATTGCCTATTATCTATTGCTTGAAGAAGGCAATTAACTATCCAATCAACCGGAATCATCCCAGATGCTTTTGCTGCATCTTCTATCATTGGTTTTAAATAAGAAGGTAATGTAAAAGAGAAGTATGGTAAAGCTTTCTCTACTTTATCTATATCCTCGGCAAATCGATGTTTCCACTCAGAACAAGAGGATGCATAAGCTCTCCCATCTTTTTCTAGAAAGCTCAATGAACCAAACTTGTCGCAATAAAACTCATGATTTTCCCCTAATCTTTCCCCACTACAATATTTACAATTCCAACAACTGGGTATCTCGGCTGACTTGTCCTTAGCTCTTCGCAAAAGTTTTGATGCTGCATCTATACTTTGTTCATTCAAAGTCTTTCTTAAGTCATTTGCAGATTCAACATCTCCCTCTTCTACTAAGTTATCAATTTTTGTAATAATCTTTTTAGCTTTAGCATAAGTACGACCACTTCCTAATCCTACGATATTGGCTACCCTGTCACGAGTTTTACCAAAAGTAGTATTAGTAAGGGATAAATCTTCCCTAACTGATTCATTGACACCCCTACCTAACTTTTGGTTAGTAATAAATGCAGCCAATTTTTTTCTCTGCTTAGCTTTTACTTTTTCAATACCCTCCCAAGCAAGAGCTTCCCTTACTTTCTGCTCGTTAGTTTTTTTACGTTCTCTGTTTTCAAGTAGCAGCAATTCTAACTCTGCTTCTAAATTAGGAAATTCTCTAATTTCAACCGGAATAGTCCCCCAATTTAAAGCGATCGCTGCTTTCCAATATGGGTATCCGTTGACAATAATATTTTCAGTGTTAATCAGTAATGGTCTAGGATATTGCTGATTGCTTATCAATCTCATAACATCAGATAAATCCTCCTCTTCACCATAAATTGATAGATAAGATGGATGAGGAACAAGAGATTTGGGGTCAACAGAATGAAATACTGGATTCGGCTGCTGAATTTGGTTCACATAACCCCCTTATAAAAAATTACAAATCTTTTATTTAACTCTTTTAAATGACATCGAAGCTCATGAATTTATTACGGTAAAATGGAGTAACTGTAACATTCATTAGCAAATGCCTTGACAACACTTGCCTGCGTTCCTATTGAAGGACCGGCAAATGCATCGGAAAGTATCTGCTCTCGAATCTATCAGCTACCTTAAACTCAGGTTGCTGACTTCATACAATTACTGTCTCTATTTCATTCTTGATTGATGGTTTAGCCAAAAATGTCCAACATGTTGGACGAATACTTTATTAAAGTACATCATATTGGTACCGATTAAAAGCTGTTTAAGTTAAAATTTTACGAAAAAATATAAATCCTCAATATGGCAACCAAGGCACAAAGATTGGCAAAGTTAATCAAACAGCTACGAGGTGATGCATCCCAGCGTCGTTTCTCCGAACAGTTGGGTGTGAGTAAGTCATCGGTCAATTTTTGGGAATCTGGTCTGTCTTTCCCTGATACTGAAAATTTAGAGAAGTTGGCTACCTACAAAGGCTGGACTCTTGCTCAACTACAAGATTACCTCACTAAGGGAGAACTGCCATCTGACGATTCGCTACAACAAATTTTAACTCAACTGCGATCGCTTCCTACAGATGCTGTAGTTAAAATTGTTTCTGTAGGAGTCGAAACATTAGCTAGTAGAAGTCAGTCCACACAAATAAATAACAACAAGCATTTATCGGCTTAATTTCACTCAAATAAATAGAGTTAGGTTTACAGTTCTTTTTCTTCCTCCTTAAATTACAAAGAAAATGGAACGGTGAATACGTCCTTTATCAAGTAAAATCTCAGCTTCTCATTGATTATCTCTGTTTTACTTGATATCTATCAAGCAATTTTCTCTCCATTCAGATTTGAGTAAATCATCCTAAAGTGATAAATCTTCTGCATTCAAACTTTAGATAGATGACTGCTGTATATTTTCCTTGAAAGTAGTAAATTATTTTATACTTAGCACTAATAAGTATTTTCAGTAGACGAAATAAGATAGGGCAATCAATTTAGATATTGATGATACCAATAATGTAATTAAAATATTTATAATCATAAAATGTCCGATCTGATAAAAATTAATGTAACAAATAAAACAATTAAATCAAACCTACAATGTTACTTTTCTTAATAATTGGATAAAATATAGTTATAATAATCAAATATAAACCTTGCATAATAAGGTCATTACAGATTTATTGAGTCTGAGATAAAAGTTTATAAAAATCAGTGTTCGGATATTAACTATTACTTTATATACATTAATTTTTCGATTCTAATTCAAAAAATATCGTCTATCCTTTCTCCTGTGATGATTAGAGAATATATAAATTTATTTTGAATTAAGTATTTAAATTGTTTTAAATAATTTATTTTATACAGCTTGATTTTAAGCGTTAATTATTTGAAAAAGAAAAAACTGTCAAAATAGTCATAATTGTGTATAAATAGTTCAAGGTACACTGTTTTTTCTCCTCCTCTTCTAAAATTCAATCCTAAATTCATCCATTCCTTTGCTCACGCAAATTTGTAGCGAGCTTGTTAAGAAAATTAAGGAAGGTTAATTTGAACAAAAAAAATAAGTTACCATCAGATGCAGAGCTTTTAACTATTAAGCAAGCATCAGAAAGATTGGGAAAAGGTTTCAGCCGCAGTTCAATCTCTCGTCGAATAGCATCTGGAGAATGGAAAGAAGGAATTCATTGGATAGATGCAAGACGTGAAAACTCTATCAATCGAATCATTAAAATTAACGTTACTGCTGTTATGAATGAATTCGCGACTCCAGCAGCATTTCGTTAAGCTTTTTGGTTTTGATAAGGAGAAATTATCAAAATACAGTCTTGGTTTTGTGTTGAAGAATATTTACATAGAACCTTTCATAACAACCCTAAAACTACTCTCCGCAAAAATCCTTGCGAACTTGGTCTAATTGATTAATTTGAGTAACTTGAGCAATCAATTCTAGTCACTCAATCCTAATTTCAGATAGTAATTTGATGGGACTACCTTCTTTTAATTACTGTTTCCCTCACTCTTATTCACTTTTGAAGCAACTAAGCGCACTAACTCAATATCCAAATCTAAAGACTCAGCAATTTTTTCTACAGTTGCACCCAAATTTAACATTAAAGGAAGAGCTTCTAACTTTCCTTCGATTTTTCCTTCTTGTTTGGCTTCTTGGTAAACTTTGGTTTGTTTGAGTTCATTAAATCCAAACATTTGCTCTATCTCCTCTCGACTTTTTTGGGGAAATTTGTATACTATTATGGTTTCTATCAGTTCGAGAAAATCCCGTTGAACCATTTCTGAGTCTATTTGCTGTTTAGCAATGGTCTATTAGATCCCTGGCTCTTTTTACAGCACTCGATTTTGGCTCTAATTTTGAGTAGTGAAAGCATCTTATTTGGGTACATTATAAAATAAACAAGATGCAAGAGCGATATGATTCACATTATGGAGCAGCTGGTCTACCAGTTCTATTAATTAGGGTCTCGTAGACTTTTGAGTATGTACCCTCATCAATCCAGGCTCGATATGTTTGACAGTGTGTAGTAACAGAATGCCCCATTAATTTTGCTCCAAAATCTGGGGTAAAACCAAATTCAAAACATCTACGCGCATAGCAATGACGTAAATTGTACGGAGGAAATGGGATTTTGTAATCGTAAAAAAAGCCAGATATTTTAGTACCAAGCTTTGCATTGGAGGAAGTTTCAATTGATGTCAAATTCGGTAAAATTATCTCCTTAAGATTCCAATTTTGTGCCCATTCTGGATAAAGTGGATATATAAATCGTTCCCCAGTTTTAGTTTCATCGCTAACTCTAGCAGTGGGGAAATCTAACATATCAATGTGGAATACTTCATGGGGACGCAAACCATATGCTGCACACATTCCAAATACCCATTGCCAACCAGGACTAGAAATTTTATCCCTCCATTGAGCTATCTGCTTGTCTGTGGGTAAATTCCTTGGTGATACTTTCCCTGGAGAATAGTTACCGGCTAATTCTCTAATAGCATCTAAATTTTCTAGCTTGGCAAATTTAGCTAGTCTACCCAAAATATCACATGCTCTTTTGCGTCTGCGGGTATCAGGTTCTGTTTGACTTACAAAATTTATAATTAATTCAATAGACAATTTTGAATCATTAGCAAATTCGATAAATTTTGGGAAGACAACCTGGTAATCCTTTTTCCAAGTTGTTTCAGTTTGCTGGGTACGTTTTCTTTTTATCCAGTATTGAGTTTCAAATTTTTCTACCCAATCTGCAACAGTTTCTACTTTTGGAGCTTGGTTTAAATCCCAATCTTCCCAATTAAACTTATTAGAATCAAGCTGTACTCTTAGGGCACGAGCTTGCTGCTCAGCATATTGTAATCCAGCAATTGTTGCTCTAACTCCTTGAGGACTATCTTGAGTTTTGAGTGATATCCTTTGTTGATAAGATTTTACCTTATTAGAATTGGGCTTTGGCGGAAAAGTCCCTCTGAGGGACAAAATATTCCCACGTTTTTCAATTGTTATACCAGCGTTAGAGCTTCGTAATCTACCGTTCGCCTGTGCTAAACGAATGCTTATATCCATACTTCAATTACCCCTATTCTCAAAGTAGGAAGATTTAGACCAGTTTTTGATAACTTCCAAAAAGCTTGAAAAAACTTGGACTAAAGTTGGACTGAAATAGTGGGTAGATTCGACCTGATTTGAGTTAAACTGAAAAGTATAAGATGTACGCCTTAACAAGCCACAAAGCAAGTAAGGCGGTGAAATTAACAGAATTCTTTTAAAGGCGACAGCCGGATTTGAACCGGCGAATGGAGGTTTTGCAGACCTCTGCCTTACCACTTGGCTATGTCGCCATGAGCTAAATATTTGCTTTTTGTTTACCTCTACATCTTTGCAAAATAAACTTATAGCTGTTTAAGCTCAATAACTCAAGTAATTATAGCGTCATTATGACTTATTTTCAATATCGTATAAATCTGGTGAATTGAAGCAATATTTGTAACTCAAGATATTTAGTCAAGTTGATTTTACTTTACACTTTCACTTCATCAGCAAAACTTTCACAACGCACGAAGTGAAATGGTCCTGCGATGGAACCCCATACTCGCTCATTAGTCTCCATGTCACGCCCCCTATCGAGACTGAAGAAATTATTTTCATCAATTTCAAATTCGTTATCTAAGTAAGTCTTTTTATCGTCACGGTTAACTATACAGCCTTTTCCTGGCTCTACTACACCTTTGAAGCTATGACCTGTCCATTTGACAATCATATTGCAACCAGGCATTTCTTGTAGTTCCTCTGGAGTCAAATTATTAAGAAGTTGAATATTTCTGGCAGCACCGTAATATTTTTGTTCTTCTTTAATTGTGTAGTGCTCTATTGCAATATAATCTTCTGATTTTACTAACTTCATTACCCTCATTCTATAAGGTTGACTTAACATAAAATCATAAGCTTGTTCCAAAAATAAGCTGACTCCTGAGATGAAATCGAGTGGAAGGGGTCGGATACAGACTCGGATGTGAGCAAATAGTGGAGGATTATCAAAGGCTTGTTGTTTATTACTAAAGTCGGCAGACATCCAACGAGCTAAAGTAGCAATATCTGTAGAATGAGTCATGTGAGCGATCGCAATATAATTCCTGATTACTAGATTTTAATTTTTAGACGCTATTGTGGCTAATAATTTTTGTATTTAAAAGATTTATACTCTCTTATCAAATTATTTTAAAGCTATTATCTCTTATTTTTCAGGAGAAATTCTTAGAAGCCTTCGTCATGGGGTATAGGAAGCTAGTATTTTTAAGAGGTTACTTAAAATATGATTGGTAGTGTTATATCTAAATGCAACGTCGGTGATTCTTTGTAAGGTGAGATAAATATGAATTTAAGATTATTAAAATACTTAGGTGTAGCTGTTACTATTTCTACTTTAATTGTGTTATTTTATACTTCAGAAACTGTAGCAAAAACTAGAAAATCGAAAGTACCTGATAAATTTCCCCCAAGTCCTTTGGAAATTACAACACCAGATCCTCTTTTACCTAAAACATCAAAGAATCAGCCTTTAAGCAGTCAAGAGAAACAAAATTTGGCTGTAGCGTTGGATCGTTTAAATCAGGAAGCTGCAGCTAAATTAGTATCGGGAGATAAGCAAGCAGCTTTTGATATATGGAATCGAGAATTACGTTTGCGACGTTATTTGGGTACATTACCAGAGATACAGGCTTTGTCGAGAGTTGGTGAAATTGCTTGGAGACAAAATAATAGTTTGCAGGTGCGTTATCTTACTCAAAGATTGCAAAAAATTCAAGAAAGCATTCAAGATTCTACTAAAAAAAAGAAAAAGAAAGAAAATAGACAGTTACAACAACAGCAAGCTAGTTTAGAAGTTCTACAAGCATTGGCTAATGCTTTTGTGATAGTCAGAACACCTAAGAATGCTTTAGCAGTATATGACAAAATTCTTGAGAGAGTGGAAATAAAAAATAATTTACAGGCAAAAATATCTACTCTGGAGAATGTTGCAGCTATACATATGAGTTGGTTTGATTATGTTCAAGCTGCAAAAGTTTATGAAAGTTTATTAAACTTAATATCTGTGGATGGAACCAATAATTTACAAACAAACCCATCATTCAACCGACAAGTTTACTTAGAAGAACTAGCTTACATCTATAATCAGACAAAGCAGATACAAAATTCTATTGATACTCGAAAAAAATTAGTAGAAATTTATCGTCAAACCAATAATATAAGTAAAATACCAGAGTTAAGAATAGCTATTGGCTCAAATTATGAGTCCCTCGCGAAGAAAAATACTAATCTGTTAGAAAACGCTTTCCAAAGTTATCAAGAAGCTTACACTATTGCATGGCAGTTACAACAGTATGTACGTGCAGGTGAAGCGTTAGAAAAATTAATTCCACTTTATCTGTCCCAGGGACAAACTGAAGAAGCATTACAGACAAGTGAAATATTATTACAGACTCAGAAAAGAGCATCTAATTTTTATGGTGTTATGGAAGCATATGATGAAATAGGAAAAATTAATTTGCAGCGTCAAAATTATCCTCAAGCATTAGCTGCTTTTCAGCAGGGGTTAGATATAGCTAAGCAACTTCAACATCAACAAGAGTACTTTACACAACAGGTAAATAATCTTTCTGGAAAAGTTTCTAATTGATGTATGGAGCTATGATTAGGTATTAATTTGCCTATCTTCATGAAGATATAGGAGTTCTTAGCTACTAAGGAGATAATATCTGCTGCTGAATTCTTTATTTTCTAATTTATTTGAGACAGACCTGTGAAATTATTGCATTCAAAATACTCTATTAAAGCTTCATATTTTCTTAGTAGAACAAACCGTCATTTATCAGTTCGGTTAAACTTACTATAGTTTGATAAAAAATCTGCTAAATTAACTATTACAGACTAAAAAATATATTGTTTACAATTTTATATCTATCGTGAAAAACAACTTTAACCGTAATTCTGAATCTTTGAGTAACGAATCTACAGAAGCTAACTCTTTATGGGATTATGTACAGTCTATGAGTCCAGAGACAGTGACAAAGCTGTCTCAGCCTGCTTCTAAAGAAGTTTTACAAACTATAGAACGTACCGTTGTGGGTATGCTGGGAAGCTTACCTGGGGAAAATTTTAGTGTTTCTATTACAACAAACCGCGATAGTCTAGGAAGATTGTTAGCTTCTGCAATCATGAATGGCTATTTTTTACGTAATGTGGAACAGCGTATGGCATTTGAAGATGCTTTAGAATCTGTAGAAGATGATGGGTCCGATGCTGAGTGATTTTACTCCTCTTATATATTTAATGTATTCAGAAGCTTTACCTCAGTATATGCTGAGGTTTTTTACTGTGTATATATAACTATTGCTAAGGGTTATGGGATTTGGATAATTTATTTTTTGGAAGTCCCTTAGTATTTCACCCAGCGAACTTTGCGTAGTTGTTCGTGAAAAGAAAAAGTTGTTTCTCCTCCTGCTTCCTCTGCTTCCCCTGTCTGCCTTTACCCGGAAATTTTGGCTTGGTCGAGTACTAGCTATCTCTTCTGTGACCGTGAGAATTACAAGTATTTGTTGCGTAACCCCATGCATGTCATTTCTGGAAGTCTAATCGCTGTAATTCTCTGCGGAGAATGAGTTTTATGTTTTTATATTTAGCATTTTAATAATATAAAAAAACTCAAATATAGACTGGATAAAGCCTACAGTTTTTCAGTTATATTTTTGTTTTCCGAGAATGATATAATAGGAGTAAGTCCTGTTTACTAAAAATACTAAATAGTAATTGGAGATTCTACGTAAATATTAGGTTCTTCTAATACGAAGCTAATATTATATGCTCCAAGTCTCTCGGAGACTTTCTCATTTGCTAGTTTGAGCAACTGTTTTCTTAATTCTATTGAATTGTCTGTAGAACCTAAAATAAAGAAAGTTACTCTAGCTCTTGTTTTATTAATAGCTGTATTCTCGCTTAAAGCAATATTAGTACTACCTGGATCTATCCCTAATAGTGAATTTGTACTTTCTTGAATAACTTGTTTGACTAATGCTCTTTCCTTTTCCTCTAACTTTTTTTCAAAATTAAGATATAGCAAAACCATTACTTTTTTCCCACGGGTAATATTTTCTACTTCCAGATTTGCCAATATAGAATTAGGTACAATTATCAAAGTACTTTTAGCCGCTGTTCTGATTTTGCTAGAGCGCAAACCAATGGATTCAACCCGACCAAATAGTCCCTCTGTTAGTTGAGTCGAAGAAGGTATTCTAATATATTCTCCTGGGGAAAAAGGACGGTCTAAATATAATACTAAAGTTCCTAAAAGTTGCTCTAAGGTTTTCTGTGCTGCAAAAGCAACAGCTAATCCTCCAATACCGAGACCGGTTAATACACCAACTAAGTCAAATTTTCCTTGTGCAAAAGCGATGACAGCAAAAAAGCCGATAACAACATTAATGATTGTCTCTATAATTAGAACTAAGTCATCGACCTGATAACCCATCTGACGAACTAAGTTAATTCCATATTCATGAATACATAGATGCGCTAAACGGGAGAGCAACCATGAAGCATTAAGTATTAAAGCAAAATCTACAACTATGTGAAATGTTTTATATACTAAAACATACTGGTTTATTAACTCTAAGGATATAGAAATTAATAATAAGGTTCCTACCCATTTTAATAATTTATTGACCGGCTCAATAATTACTTTATATATATTTTTAAATTCTGTTGGGAAAAATTGATGGATAATTATTCGGATAATTAGGGGAGTATATCTGCCAATTATTAATGAGAGAGTTGTTGCTAGTAAAAAATACTCTATATTACGAATGTCAGGACGTTGTAAAAACTCTAATGACTGTTCTAATGACTTTTCTAAAATACCAATAATATATTCCATATAATTCATTTTAAATAGTAATAGGAGCATCAACATAAATCGTAGGTTTATCTATGGTAAATTCAATGCCATACTCCTTGAGCCTAGTATCTATATTTTCTCTGGCTATATCAAGTAATTGTCGACGCAATTCCATTGATACTTCTCCAGAACCTAGGATAAAGAATGTTACTTGGACTTGATTTTTTGGCTCTTCATTTTCATTATTAATACTAGAAAAACTAATATCGGTACTGCGGGAATCAATTCCAAAAATATCTTTAGTACTAGCAAGTATGACTTGTCTAATTAATGCTTTCTCTTGAGATTCAAGTATTCTATTAAAATTTAAATTCAGAATAGACATAACTTTCTTTGCTCCAGAAAAGTTCTCAATATTCATCTGGGTCAAAGAGTTATTAGGAATTATTATAACTGTACCCTTACCGGAAGTACGAATTTTTGTAGAACGCCAACCTATAGACTCAACTCTGCCAAAAACTCCATCTGATAAACCTATATAGTCATCTATTGTAAAAGGTTGGTCTAAGTATATAACAACACTACCTAAGAATTGCTCTAAAGTTTTTTGAGCTGCAAATGCGATCGCAAGTCCACCAATACCTAAACTTGCTAGTAGTCCGAACAGATTTATTTTATGAGTCTGTGCGAAGCAAAAAATGGCAATAATCGCAATTAATAAGTTAAAAATAACTTTTGCTGAAATTATCAATTCGCTGTTAGCTTTTTTACCACTATGTGCAGCCAAATTAATTAAGTATGTGTCAAGACTAATCGCAGATAAACGAGATATCAGCCAAGCGCTAAAAAATGTTAGTCCCAGACTATTAATGATTTCTATTACCTGATATTTTTCTCCTAAAGGGGTAAAAATAGCAGTAAGTTCAATAATGCTGAGAATAATAACTATTTTTAAAATCTTTCTATATGGTTCGATTAATTCCTGAGCAAATTTACTACTTGCTGGAGAAAAAAATAAATTTAAGAGTGAATAAAATGCTTTGATCAGTAAATTACTGAATAAAAATATAGCTAGTACAAAAATACCTGCGGAAAATAAAATTACCTTTGCGTTTAAATTTAGAGCAGATAAATCAGCTAACAGGTTTATCATATTAAATTATGTAGCTATTATTTGGTGTCGCGGAGTTTGGAAATGCATTTGGTCAGATATTATTTGGAAAGTTTTAATATATCTAGTGTTTTTGTATCATCTTTAATTTTTATGACAGCTTTTTAAGTGTTCAAGATTGAATTTTATTATTAACAGGACTTACGCAGCGAAAATTTGTCATTGCGACCGGAACAGAGTGTAGGGAAGCAATCTCAAGAACTATGCGATTACGTCGCTATCGCTCGTAATGACGGAATTACGTTACTTTTGCGTAAGTCCTAATTAAAATTTATTATTAGTACGTATAGATTAATTCATTATTATTGCTCGCACACTTCTAAAGACAATAATCCCCCATACTATTTATATCCACAAAAAATATATATATTGAAGATATATATACAAGCGAATATGCCCGATTTTAGTAGGGATGAATCTATTTAATAAAGATGATTTTATACCAATATCATTGCTGTGAAGCTCCAAAATTAGAAATAGCTTATGTTGGGTAACACTCAAGCTCAACAAAACTTACAATATTCTTTAATAACAAATTTATGTTATTTTATATAGATTTAAAATATTGATGCTTGTACTAATTTACCAAAAGTTATGATATTTCTCTAAGGACGGAATGCTTGTTCCCTATAGGATGATTTGTGTCATTAATGAATTAAATAATATAAATAACACAAATAAACAATACAAACCTGGCTCATAAATAAACCAGGTTTGTTAACTTTACGAAAATATCTCTTATTTTCATCGGTAAAAATAATTAAATCTAAGATTAGACTCTATTTCTTACTATCAAATACTTCCTTACCTCAAAAGCCGAATAGTAAAAGGATAGCGGTAATGTTCCCCTTTATACGCTTTTAACGCAGCGAAATTGACAACAAATAATTGGAAGCTCAATTCTGCCAAGATTAATATAAGAGAGCCAAATAATAAACCATTAAAAATTATGCTTACTTGGCTAAAGATATTATTGTCAATTATAGAGAGAGCAAATGCAATCACAAGTATCAATAAAGAAATGATGATGAATGCCAAAGTATATAAGGTCAAAGAAATCTGAAAATTTAGAGATTCTTTACCTTGAAAATCAATCCAAGGATATTTAGCTTTTTTATAGCGCCAAATCATCAGGGGTGCAAGAATATTAAGTGGCAGATATAGAGGAACACCTATGAAAAGTAAGTAAATTACTAACATCCATGCAGCGATCGCGGAAAGATGACATAGCATCCCCCAAAAGCGCATTTGGTTTACGAATTTATCTCTCATTGATATTTATTCATTGCTCCAATGCATGGAATAATTGACTCTAGTAAGAATTGTATATAAAAACTGACTACCTTAAAGATTAAAATTTAAGAATTTCCCGATCATAATTTTCAGGCAAGGGTTCTATTTCCCAAACTATACCTTCACCAGGTTCTAAAACGACTGTGACAAAAATTTGCTCAGAAGCTGCTATTGCAATATCTTCATTGTCAGGAAAAGGTTGTAAGTCTTCACTGAGTAGTTTGAGTTTTACTCCACCGGGTATTATTCCTCCTGGTGTTGCATTTCTTAATTCAAATTTCCATGTGTTATCCTGCTCGTGGGGTTGTGGTAGAACCCGCAGTTCGTAAAATTGTCCAGCAATATTTAAGATACGGGAAAACCCTGTAATAGGTACATTCTGTTGTTCTACACTGCGTGCCCCTGCTGTACTAAAATCAAGGTTAAAGCTTTCCCAGCCTCCTAATTGGGCAATTTGCGTAATACCATTTTGTAACCAGTCAACAACTGACTTTGGTTCAGGGATATTCAATCTTCTTTGATATAGTTTATTTCTCCAACCACCATGAGAAATTAATCCAGCCCACATCTGAAAAGGGATTTCTAATCTGGGTATGATAATTTGGGGATTAGATAAACGTTCGATTAAATTTTGTGCTTGTTGTAAGGAAATGTTAACTATCGGTTGAATAACACTACGAGTAGTTTCCTGGGGACAAAGTTCTCTTGCTACTATTAAAGCGCTGATATCAGTAATTACATGACGATTATCTACAGAATAAGTGCGATCGCTAGCATCATAACGACCTCTGTCTAGGAAATGGGTGTGATGGGAATAACCATTAATCTTGACACAGTTATCTTCTGCTAATACCTGTACAGCTAAATAATAATCTCCAGCAAATTCTGGAATATCTATCCATTCTTGAGCAACACGTAGTTCATCATTATCTATTGTTTCGCTGGGAACTAGTATGACTCTGCTCCCGTCTGCTAAGTTAATTGCAGTTCCATTTAAAAATTCCCAAAGGTTAAGTAAGGCAGTATCATCTAGAAAAGGTTTTGTCTGGTCTGTGAATTCTTCCTGTAGCCAAGGTAAAACAGCATCTAGACAAAGTTTATTTATATAAGCTTGATGACGGGTAAAAGGATTTGATAGAGACTCGCTTACTAATAGAGCTTGGTTGTATGTCTCTAATGGTATTTCTAAAATTAATTCTGTCGGGGATGCAAAGGTGAAAATGTCAGTTCTCATTGTAATTACTCCGGGGGTACTTTATCTTGGCTCTAGGTTTTGACAATTCTGTATAGAAATCCGGTTTAATCTATAGGTTTTATTTATAGGTTTTATTTATAGGTTTTATTTATTAAAAATTATTCGCTGATTTGCTCAAAGAGGTAATGGGGAAATAAATCTAAGGTTTTTTCTGTATATACCTTGCATTAGAAGAATTGTATTAATTACAAATAATTTAGTATTTATACATACTTTTTGGAATATTTTATCGACCCCTGAGGGTTGAAATTCTTAGTATATTAGCCAAATTATTCTGGTAAAGAACTAAATAAACAATTTATAAAAAGTAATAAAAGTTACTTGTGATTAACTTTTTAGAACTTACGCACTCGTGATGTCAGCTAACACGTAGCGTATCCAGCGAAGGACAAAAATAAGGCTTTGAAGTTTCTAGCGCTAACTAACTCTAAGAAGACTTCGGATGGAATTCCGTTATTATTGCCTAAGTTCTGTTACTTTCCTAGCTATCTATACTTATGGGTAAAAAATATGAATATACATCTTTATTCCTATCAGTTTTAAAATTTGAATTGAAAGCTTCCATATTACAATTCCCTCGCTTTTTCACAGGAGACTAGGTCAACATAGAATCTATACCGAGTGATTGAGATTTGATATTCTCCCCCAGTAGAAATTATAAATATTTACTAGGTTTGCGGAAAATAACAACTAATTAACAAATTCAATCAAATACGATAATAGTGGGATTGATTAGTAGATACCAATCAACTGCCGTTACCGAATATAGATTACTATTAAATAATTTACAATTGACAATTGAACTTTATTTATACTAAATCTTACTAATTATTTATCCTCCATCATAAAAATTTTTATAAGGTATTTGTGGTAATTTGCCGTTTAATAATTGTCAATTTTCAGCAATGTCTACAGTAACCCTAGTTTGTAAATTTTGAATGATTTTTTTAAGAGAAATAAAATCACTGTTTTTGCTGTATAATCTGAGAAATAATGCTGAAATATAAGATTTGTAATTGCTAATAGCGTTGTGATAATATAGTACTTTTACTTAATTAAACTTCTCCATAGTTATATAAAATTCATAAAACTGTCTTTTCTAAAGCCAAAATTTTGTAAGCTAATTTTTGTAAGCTATTTACCCCAAATTTTCATCCTGATAGTGAACCTGTAACCATTCTTCTATTAAATCACTACTACTTTTTAATAGGTCGGAAGAAATAGGGATATGCAGTTGCTCTTGACTCCATTTAGCCAAAGATTTAAGTAACATTTCCTTACTTTTAGTCAGGCGACGAGAAATAGTATACTGTTTAATATCTAGGGATGAAGCAATTTGCTGTTGGGTAAGTCCTTGAGAATAATATAGCTGTAGTATCTGCTGTGCTTGTGTTTCTAATTTAGCGATCGCTGCAACTAGAACTTGACTTATCTCTAAGTGTTGAGATTTTCGCTCTATAGTTTCCTCTTCATTAATTAATTGAGTTAGTAGAGAATCTTGGCTATTGTCTGGTAAATTATCTAACCATTCTGTGGAACCATCATTACCAGTCGGAGCATTAATAGAACTAATACTGGGATAGAGATATTTGCGAATCGAAGTAGAAGCATTTAGCAATAACTTTTCTATGGTCTCTGGACTTTCCTTAGATAAAGACCCAGAGTTGAAATCTGCCGTAATCCGTAATAAAGTTTCCCTGTTTGGTTTTTCTAACTGTCTGCCGGAATTACCTGGTGCAGGTACATAATGTATCTTAAAATAATTCCAAGCTGTAATATGAACTTCAATCTGTTCACTAATCAAACCCGCAGCACTTAAAGACTCCCTTAAACGCTTATGACTAACTTTGCGTAGGAGTCCCCAAGCAGAACAAATGTCAACTTCATGACGCTGTCTTAAGGTATCGCGGATGGTACTGTTGAAAACCATCCCTGCATAACCTTTGAAAGCTGAACTCAGATTAGAATCAAAACCTTGCAGAGCTTTATCCACATTTGCGATCGCAATTTGAAAACAATCCGAGATTTTATATTGATTACTAGCAAAGGTATCGGCAGATTTTTTTGCTACCCAATAACAAGTTTCCTGTAAATAAGCGCTCAGATGTTCTTTCGCTAATTTCTTTGCTAATTTTATGGTTTCAGACTGCCAAGTTTTATACCAGTAAAGTGCCCAAAAATTTTCTTGTCTCTGATAATCCTTAGTAAATTGCGGACTATCTACTGATTTTTGTAAGCAATTTTCCATACTACGTCGCAATCTTCCATCCGTAACCCAACCGCGAAATGATTCCGCATCAAACTGTAAAAAAGTAGAAAAAATTTCAATAGTATCTTGTCTTGGTTGCATAAAACTAGATGAATCAAACGTAAGGAACAAATAAGAAAGCAAAAATGCTTTTCCAAACTTTACTACAACAAGGATTATTATATGTTTCGCTCAACCGCAAAATCTTTATTAATCGGTGGTATTTTAGTAGTCTCTACCGCTAGTACTGCATTAGCTCAAATCCCTACAGGTATTGATAGCTTCCAAGCTCCAACTACAAATAAGTTTAACTGTGGACCGGGCATGAAAACCTATATTGTTAGGTCTCTCAACAATGTTAGGGGTAAAGGCATCCGTTGTGTTAAATTTAATCAACGCAGGACTAGTAAATTACCTACAATTGCTTGGTATGGTGAAGGTAACTGGCAAGGTAAAACATATCGTCATGTAGGTCATGCTTTTATCAATAATCGCTACCCAAATCTGAGGGGTTATGCTTCTGACATTTTTGGTAACGGAGAGCATTTTAAAGGCAACTTCCCCGGTAATTTAAAAGTCCAAATTATTAATTCATCTAGAATTCGCGTCACTGGTGCTTGGAATGAGGAATGGATTGCTGCTACTGCAACTAATTACAAACCTCTAAGAAGACCAGCGACCTGTGGGAAATACTTTGACCAATACAGAGTATCAGACTCAGTTCCAGTATCCCAAGGTGGACGTAAAGGTAGAGGTCTACGTTGTGTTCTCAAAGTCGGACGCAAAAACACTACTTGGTTTGGAAATGGTTATTGGGTATCAGGAAAAAATACTTATTCTCACCTAGGAACCCGTGGAATAAAAGGTTATGGTGCTAGTGATATATGCGGTTCTAATTTTGGTTCCATTTGCAATAACTTCTCTTATGGTTCTTTGAAGCTAAATCCCATCCCGTCTGGATTTAAAGTTACAGGTGCTTGGAGAGAGTTATGGAAGTAATTTTAGTTGTTATTTAGTTAATTAATTAATTCTTAGTTGTTATAGCTAATTACTATTTGAATTTTGAAATAATCCATTAGACCTTTCCGATAATTACAGGGCAAACGCATCTAAATTTTACAATTTCAAAGGTGCAGGTGTGTATCCGGCACACTCTGTGGGATTAGCGAAGCTAAATTGAAGGGCAGGCACAACGAGGAATCGGGAAAAGTGCTAAAGAATTAATCTGTGGTAGTCTAAAAAAATCTGGGTGGGGTGTAAAATGGTTCTTTCATGAAACTGAGACCGAAGCAGACAATCACGGATTACTTTGTAGATATTGAAGACCCTCGAATTGAGCGCACAAAGAGACATCAGCTAATTGATGTAATTACAATTGCCATTTGTGCAGTAATTTGTGGGGCAGAATCATGGGTAGCAATTGAAACATATGGAGAAGCAAAACAAAAATGGTTAGAGCGTTTTCTAGAACTACCCAATGGCATTCCATCCCATGATACATTTGCGAGAATATTTGCTTTAATTAATCCACAACAATTTCAAGAATGTTTTGTGTCATGGATAAAATCAGTTGCACTTTTAACAGATGGTGAGGTTATTGCGATTGATGGTAAAAGTTTAAAACATTCATATGATAAAAAAACTG
>ERZ1740062.150-NODE-150-length-53703-cov-6.965907_pt1 | contig 53703 bp, 47 predicted proteins | sample MGYA00581741_ERZ1740062 | MGnify/ENA primary metagenome ERZ1740062 (study PRJEB43018, sample SAMN04849747) | marine metagenome | isolation source: floating plastic debris | place: Pacific Ocean | collected 2008-09-01 | study: EMG produced TPA metagenomics assembly...
TCGTAGACAAAGCGAACCGTTTCCATAGTGTATTCCTTCAGAAACGATCAATCTGCTCACCGCATAGCAATCGAGCTTCACCACATAACAACTCCTAGATTAACGGCTAATCTCCTAGTGTTTACACATGTATACTCTCGACAAACGCAATATTGACATTGTAACTCAGAACTCTCGGCAGGATATATTGCTTATATTTTGCGCAATGCTCGCACATATGACGTCAAGTATATTTTTCTTCGGATATGTTGTTTTATTTTTTCTTTTCGGCGCTTCGTTAATTTTAACATCTATGGGTTTAAGGTATAGACCAACCGATGTAAAACCATCCGAAATTCCGAAACGGACTTTCTTTATTTTGTTGGATGAAGATAAATATCCTGGATTTCGTTGGCTTGTGCGAAGGTGGAAGAAGGATTATTCAACATGGTCGTTCTTCTTTTTCAACATTATTTTTTGCCCAAAATCAAAATTGCCTGATTGGTATGGTATCCGGCGGCTTGAATTGATCCACGAATTCTCGCACTGTGGACGTGGTGAGTTTTTTCTTTTCGGAATTGCATTCTTCGCAGCATTCCAGATGATCCGCGCATCGATAGTGCATTACTTTATTCATCATAATCCAGAACATATCTATTTTTTTAACTTCATTCTCATTATATTCGGTATATATGTAATGATTGTTGGCGCACAGTTGATACGACGCAGAGAGTTTATTACAGATTACATCGCCTATAGCAAGGAAGGTGAGCCCTATATAGAGAAATTTGTAAAGACACGTGAAATTATATATCAACGCCAAAAATCATCATCTGGTAACAATTGGTATTCGCCAATTCGATTTTTAATTAGGTGGCATCCGAGTTGGACAGAACGCCTGAAATTTCTTGAAGGTTCCGGAGATTCGACAATACGCATCTCGGTTTGGTTGATCATATCTGCATTTATTACGGCCTTCGTTGCGTTGCAAATAAGTCAATTTATGAGAGTGCCTCGCGAGACCGTTCTTACCTGGCTTTCGGGCGCTGGACCATCCTCATTCTTCAAGCCCTATGGGATGGTTATGCACTTCGTTTTCACGCTTTGGCTTTGTTGGCTGATGGCACGTAGCCTTCCGGTTATGACGCGAGCATTGTGGCTATGTTTGGTGTTAGCCTATGCTGCTGGCTCAGCCATTGCCCAGTTCTCTTTGTCGTACGCAGAATACATACTGTTCGATACCGATAAGTATCACATCGTACATTTTATACATCCGTTTGGCGTATCGCTCGTATGGGCTATTGCATGTTTTGTGGTTGTGCGGATTATTGGAAACCGGACGGTTTCTATATTGATTATCACTGCGCTTTTCTTTCTCATGTATATGATAGGATTAACGTCCTTTGGATTCTTTCTAACCGGATATGATCACGGTATTTTGTACTCTCCATACACTTCTATGATTGCGTTTTATTCTGTGGTATTCGTAGGAATCGGAATCACGATAGGCTGCATCTTTGCGTATTTTTTTGATTTATCAATAAGACTATTATTCTGGCTTACAGGTAAAGAACCGTAATGTCATTATCCTCTGTAATGACCACTTTTCCTACAACTTTGTTAGATAGATATTTTTCTACAATAGCCTTTACTAGCGCAAAGATTGGTACTAGCTCTTTTGCGGCTTCCGGCGGAAGATGTTTTAGATCAATCTGAATACGGCTGAGGTGGGGGTTTCCCGACCCACCCAAGACACCCTTCGGCCCATCGGAACTTATCAAGTCTTCTATCTGCTCATACACATCAGGAAAGCCGAGCATTAGGGCATCGTACGCCTCGGTCAGAGACTCTCCTTCCTTCGCTTCTAGGAAAAATGATGCGGTCAATTTTTTGTCCCTACAATCGACATTTCCGGCGCTTAGGTGTAATCGTACGAACGTATGACGCAAGCGAAAAACTCATGATCCATGGCAAGAGAACGAAAAAATCGGAAAGATGGCGAGCCGGAGTCAGAAAAAAATTATAAAAAACCCTCCCGGAAGCAACAAAAAGATGTTAATTATAAGATCCTTTCGGAAACAGCCGAGGAGATGTTGAGAGGCGTTATTAGTAAGAAATTAGAATTAAAGAGATTTGAGTTGACTACGAGTCTTGGTCTTCATGAAGCGTTTAGGACGAAAGCCAGTGAGATGGATATGTCCGTGGCTGAGTTTCTCAGACGGGCTGGTCGGGCTGCGCTCGACAATCCAAGCCTGCTCATACAGCCAGAGATAAACGAGGCTGAGGCTGAGTACCAAAGGTCCATCGGTCCTAGCCGCTGGCATCAAACACCAGTGGGAGAACCCGGAGCTGAGCCCGAGTAACCCGGTATACATATTGACTCCGGCAAACGTAACCCGGTATACATTCGTTTTATCGACACAGGCGATTCTCTTGCCGCTATGACGGCGGAATGCGGTGAAGAAGACACTTTGCCGTAAGCGGTAGAACTATGTCTGTGCGCGATCTACAAACTGAGGAGTCACATATGACAAACCAACCAACCGAGCCAGACGTGAGTGTACACGTCCCCGTCAGTACAAAGGTGACCAGCCCGCATGAGCTTTGGTCACGTGCTTTATACGGCGCGTGCGCTGCCGGTCTTGTCGTTGCTGCGCTTGTCGTAGCGGGCAAGGGCGAAACCGAAGCAGCGGTGATCATCGGCCTGTTCGCAGGTGGCGCGGCGTGGAAGGCGTCGCGGGACAAAATAGTCCGATAAAAAAGACGACTGCCCAAAGGCAGCCGTCTCGCTTGACTCGACTTTCGCCGAGGGTGTGCAGCGGCAACTGCACGATCCCCTCCATACGCAAAAACCGCAGCCCCGTCGAGGGGCTGTGACCTTGCGCCTGCGCATGCAGGTGTCCGGCACATGCAACCAAGGATGGGAGATCATGTACCACGATTCAAAGATCAAGAACGGCAAACCAACCCAAAGCGTGTTCATATCAAGCGTCATTGGGCTGGCGAATGTGCTGGCGGTGGTGGTGGCGTTCTTTGCCACGCCGCTGGCCTATGCCTACTCAATCCCGCACGTCCAAAATTTCACGACGCGCCATTATGGCGGCGGGTTTGAAGACATCGTCAGCGCGGTGTGGTTTGGCACCATCGCCCTGCTCGTCTTCTTCGGCGCGCGGGCCTCGCTGTCCACGGGCCTGATTATGGGGGCGATGACGCTCGCCGCCCGGTTTGCCTGAACGACCCAATCACCAACATCAGCAAGAGCTAAGGAGATATCCATGTTCACCAAGAAAAAGCCCATCGGCACCGCGCAGCGCGTTCAAAAAGTAACCGCCTATAAGAAGGTCACGGACTGGGACGCGGTGGGTAAAGCCTTCTTCTGGGGCTTCATTGCCCTGGTTGTCATCGGTGCCATCGCCGGAGGCAAATAACGCCTCCTTCGCCGGATCGGGCCTGTCCCCGGTCCGGCATTTTTATTCGTTTATCCCTTTTGCAACTCATGAGGCCGGGTGATGAACGCCTTTGACAATGAACAAAACCGCTACGGCTCGGCGCGCCCCGCCACGACGCGCGAAATCGCCGAGGCCGGGTTTTTCCGGCAAACACCGCAAAGCATCTTCATTGGATATATTAACGGGCGTCCGCTCTGGTATCATGGTCAAGGGGGGTTGACTCTGACGGCGGGCGCGCGTTCGGGCAAACTCGCCCAGATATTGGGAGCAAATTATTTTTACGGCGTTCTGTCCAAAACCACCCAGCTTATTTTGGACATTCGCGGTGAGGCGGCGGCAATCTCTCTCGACCAAACGCCGGATAAAAAACACTGCCTCTACTGGAATCCTTCAGCCATGCACGGCCTGCCGCAGCACCGGATCAACCCGACTGCAAATCTGAAGATCGTTAATCCATCCCTGGTCGCACATGCGCAGGTCTTTGCGGAAAACACCTGCCCGCGTACAGAAAACCCGCAAGGCGCGTATTTTGAACTGCGCGCGCAAAGCTGGATGACCGGATTTTGTGTCACGCTGGCAGAAAAGCACGGCGAAGTTCGGTTGCCGGATCTGTACCGCGTCATCAACCTCATTCCGGGCGGTGGAGAGGAATGGCTCAACTTTGCCTATGATATGCATTCCTCGCGCTTTGATGTCGCGCGCAATGTCGAGGAAGATATCGCAGCCGGACGCCAGGACAGTGACGGCGGTTTCCAGGGCATTGTTGGCGAACTCCTGAAAAGCGTGTCCGCGCTCGCCGATCCTGAACTGATGGCGTCCGTGTCCCCGCCCTATGATTTTGATCTGGCCCAATTGTGCCGCACGGATCAATATTATCAGTTCTACCTGATGCCGCCTGCGGAATCGGTGCAAACCTGGGCACCCATTATCAAAGCCTTCTTCGTCGGCGCGATGATTGAAAAGTCCCGCCGCCCGCAGGCTCCGCGCCAGGTGTGGTTTTTGGACGAGGCGGGTCAGCTTGGCTCCGCACCGCTCATCACGAAGCTTTATACCTACGGGGCCGGGATTGGGATCACCCCCTTCAGTATTTTCCAGTCAGACGACCAGAAAGCCAATCTCGGGCCGAAGGCAAAGACGATCCTTTCCTCCAGCGCGGCGGTGCAAATCTACTTTGCCGCCCGCGAGATTGTAACCGCCACGGTCGTGTCCAACATGCTTGGCCTGCAAACGCTAAGTTATGACGAGGATATCAAACAGGACGAAGCAGGTGTGCACCGCCAGGATATGATGCAAGCGCTGCTCGGCGGGTCCGATCCGCTCATGATGGGCCGCAGGCTAGCGCATTACCGCATGGCAGAGACCCATCGGATGAAGCTGCGCCGCCCGCTGCGCACGCCCGATGAGGTGCTGAACGCGCCGGAAGATCAGGCCTTTATCTTCACCGATGGTGTGCGCTATCCGATCATTGCCGAGCGCCGGAATTACTACGACGAACGCATGTGCGCCGGGCGCTACCATCCCAATCCATTTTACCCGCCCGCCGATAAAGTCCGAGTCATGACCCGCTTTGGGCGGCGGTGGCGGCGCGTCGTCCGTGCGCCTGTGCCTGAGCGCTTCGCGCACTACCCACAATATGCCGATGGATTTTGGAGCCGGATCAAGAGGTAAATCATGGCACAGAACAATGCGGATGCAGGCGCGGCTTCTGGCGGTGCGGGCAATGCTGGTGCTGGTCAAAGCACGCAAACCGCCTCCCCCGGAGCTGATGCTGGCTCATCCGCCGGAGTGCAGCACGGGCCGGGATCGTTCACCAATAATAACGCCGCCGATCTGCCGGGTCAGGAAACCAAAAACCAGTCTCCGGACAAAGCCCCTGATGTGAACGCCCCGTTTCAGGAGGCCCGCCCCGCCGAAGCCAATACGCAAGAACTGGAAAACAAGCGCAGCTTTAAACCCAACCGCAAACCCATCGCCGCCCCGCGTGATGAACTCGCGATGGAAACAGACCTTCCGCACAAAGAGGCGGTCGACCGGGAAACCCATCATCAGAAACTCAGCAAGGAAGATTTTTTGGCAAAGCGCACACAGCCAAATGAGGCAAAGCAAAAAATGCGCGCCGATCATGAAAAGAAAATCGAGGCTGGACAAAAGCCCAACATTCACACCCGTGAATCTTTCATCCGCGCGCGCTTTGAAAAGATCAAAGACCCAAAACACGGCAAAGGCCGCAGCCAATAACCCCTATCCACCACCCAGCAAAAAAGGAGATGCTGATGCATAATGACGGATATGACCAAGGAAAAGGAAACGGACAAAACGGCCATGATGCTGCGCGTGCATACGCCCAGGATCAGGCGCAGAAAAACAAGCCTGTCGAGACCCTGCGGGACGGCAATCTCAAGGCCTCGATCTGGCGTAACCAGGGAGAGAGCGGACCCTATTATAGCACCACCTTCGCTCGCACCTGGCGCGACAATCAGGGTAATTACCATGACAGCCATAGCTTTTCCGGGACCGACTTGCTGAAGCTCCAGGAACTCTCCCGCCAGGCCTATACGCGCACGGGCGAACTCCGGCGTGAACACATGCAAGAGTATGCACAAACTCAACAAAACAGACAGGCTCAAAACCCGGACAAAACGGCCTTTCAGGAGCGCCGGACGGGCCATGCGCAAAATAACACCCAGCACCGACAACGGTAAACTTAAGAAAATATTCTTATTTTCTTGCATGGAACAGCAGGAACATGTTATTTTGTTCCTGTTATGTTCTTAAAGAGGAGAAGAAAAATAACAAACACAACTTGAACTTTTAAGGAAAAAATATGCCCAACAACACAAGGAACACCATAACACCTTCAATCGATCACCACCCTAACGCCCTGCATCTTGATGTCGATTTTTATCAATCCATCCTCGATGACGCAGATATCCCCGATACGGACAAACGCGCGCTTATCGAAACGCTCTGGCAGATCATCACCGCCTTTGTCGATCTCGGCTTCGGCGTGCATCCCCTGCAAGACTATGACGCGCCGGAAAGCTGTGGAAAACTTCCGCTAAGCAAGACTGACTGCGCACTTACGCCCGCTGCCATGCTAAACTGTATCCATCCACAACAAGACGAAAACCAACCCCTTCCACTGAAAAAGGAAGTCAACACCACACCAGAAAGCACCCCATCATGACCCACGCCCATAATCACACAAACCCACCACCCACAAAAGCCGTCATCTACTGCCGCGTCTCTTCCGTCGCTCAAACCAAACGCGGCGATGGGCTCGGCAGTCAGGAAACACGCTGCCGTGACTATGCACGCTATCAAGGCTTGGAGGTCAGGCGCGTCTTCACCGATGACAAGACGGGCAAGATTATGGACCGCCCCGGCATTCAGTCCCTGCTGGCCTTTCTGAAGCGCCATAAGCCCGAACCACATGTGGTCATCATCGATGATCTCAACCGCCTCGCCCGCAAGGTCAAAACCCATATCGGTCTGCGCGAAGCAATCGCCGATGCCGGGGGCATTTTAAAGTCGCCCAATATGAACTTTGCCGATGATGCCGACGCTGAGTTGCAGGAATACCTTATGGCAACCGTAGCCCAGCATCAGCAGCGCAAAAATGCTGAACAGACCCTCGACCGTATGCGCGCCCGCATGAAAAACGGATATTGGGTCTTTGCCGTGCCTATCGGCTACAAACGCGAAAAAACGTCAGGCCACGGCAAGCACCTTGTCCGCGATGAACCGCTCGCCTCCATTATTCAGGAGGCCATGGAAGGCTATGCTTCCGGGCGTCTAGACTCCCAGGCCGAAGTGAAACGCTTCCTCGAACGCTTCCCGGAAATCCCGCGCGACAAGCACGGCGATGTTCGCTTTGCCCGCGTTATCGAAATGCTCACCCGCCCTTTATACGCGGGTTATATCGACTACCCGGCCTGGGGTCTGTCGATGATCAAAGGTCAGCATGAAGGCTTAATCAGCCTGGTCACCTATCAGAAAATCCAGGAACGCCTTGAGGACAAACCCAAGGCCCCAGCCCGCGTTGACCTCAATGAGGACTTCCCCCTGCGTGGCTTCATCACATGCGGTGACTGCGGCAAACCAATGACGGGCTATTACTCCAAGAGCCATACCGGGGCAAAGCATCCCTATTACATGTGCTACGCCAAAGGCTGTCCGAGTAGCCGTAAATCGATCAAAAAGTCCGTCCTTGAAGGAGATTTTGAAACGTTCCTGAAATCGCTTCAGCCTAAGGCAGCGCTCCTCAAGCTCATTCAGACGATGTTCAAAGACGCCTGGACCCAGCGCAGCGCACAGAGCGCCGCCATCGCTGAAGGATTCCAACGCGAGCTTGCCCAAACCGACAAACAAATCACCGGGTTCCTCGACCGCATCGTCGAAAGTTCAAACCCATCTGTGATCGCGGCGTACGAGAAACGCATTGAGGAACTGGAAACTGCCAAGCTGGTCACGGCGGAAAAACTCCAAAATGCGGGCAAAAAACCCTATACCTACGAGGAGGCGTTCGAACCCGCCGTGGCGTTTCTCTCAAGCCCCTGGAATATCTGGAAAAATGGCGATTTGATCCTGCGCCGATTGGTGCTCAGATTGACGTTTGCAGACAAAATTGCGTACTGCCGAAACGAGGGACTTCGAACCCCAAAAACCACCTTACCCTTCAAAGTGTTAGAGAGTTTTTGTGGTGGGAAGTACGGTGTGGCGCACCCGAGAGGATTCGAACCTCTGGCCTCTGCCTTCGGAGGGCAGCGCTCTATCCAGCTGAGCTACGGGTGCGTTGCGGCGGCTATAACAGGATCATTATAGCGATGCAAATGGATCGCTGGCGTCAAGGGCGACGTTAGGAAGCCTTCGGCAGAACGAGTGCGGTGCCTCGCTTCGCATCGCGCTTAACGTCGCGCGATCCCTTCTTTGCAAGGAAAGGGGGAAGTCCCGTACCACGCTTCTCACTCGCCTCTGTCTGCACGGCATCCGGCTTGACGATCGGCACGAATACAGTCGTTCCTTGCCCCCATGCAGCCGAGGCGAGCAGCGCGGAAACCGTCAGGGAAGCGGTGAACCCAAAGGACTTCATGTTACTCTCCAATAATCTCAAAATGAGAGATAGCATAGGTTGACCGGGATTTCAACCCGTGAGATCCAAGTGCCACGACAGCCTGCCCACATGCCGCCGGCTCGAATTGCCGGAAGGAGCCCAAAAAATGATGCCGCAGACGCCCTCGCTGGCGCGGATCGGGATGTTGACTTCGGTCGTTGCAATCGGTGCGATTGGTGGGCTGCTGGCAACACTTGTCGGAACACCGCTGCCATGGCTGCTGGGCGCGATGCTGGCGACGGCATTCGCTTTGGCACTCGGATTCCGTCCTTTCGGAGAAGAACTGTCTTTTCCACAAGACGTCCGGACCGGTTTCATCGCAGTTATTGGTGTTGCCATCGGGGGCACTGCAACGCCCGAGATGTGGGCCGAGATCGGCGGGTGGTGGCGATCGCTGGTGGCAGTGGGGGCCTTCGTCGCCGTCGCGCACGCGGTCAATTATCAGATATTCCGGAGACTTGCTGGATATGACCAGCCTACCGCCTTCTATTGCGCGACCCCAGGTGGGTTGATCGAGTCCGTTCAGCTAGGTGAGGAGGCGGGAGGGGATCCGGCCCTTCTTACAGTCCAGCATTTTTCCCGTATCGCGATCACGGTGACCTGTGTGCCGATCCTTTACTGGATCATGCGAGGAGAGGCGGTTGGCAGTGCTGCGGGCGTAAGCCTGGATACGAGCGCTGCTGGCATCGGAATGCTCGACGTGCTGATCTTGTTCGGATGCGGGTTTGTAGGTGTGGTCGGCGGGCGACGCGTGCGGATGCCCGCTGCCATAATAACCGGCCCAATCCTTGTCTCGACAATAGCGCATGGTGCTGGCCTCACGCAGGCTCAGCCGCCGGACTGGCTGATCTCGGTCGCACAGCTGATCATCGGACTTGGCCTCGCGATGCGCTTCAAGGGCCTTGATCGAGAGAAGTTGCTCAAAGGCCTTGGTTTCGGTGCGCTGACGGTTGCCGCCATGTTGAGCCTGGGTGCACTCTTTGCCGCGGCGCTATCAGGCATTGGGCCGAAGACATTTCAGGTGCTGTTCATGTGTTTCGCACCGGGCGGCGTCGTCGAAATGGGTTTGATTGCACTCTCTCTGGGAGTTTCGCCCTTGATCGTCACCCTGCATCATGTCCTGCGCATTCTCGTGACGGTCGTGGCTGTACCCATCGTCGCGACGCGCATTCTGCAACCGGTCAAACCGCCAGATCCGCGCTGAGCCGATGCGGCAGATCGTAGTTTAGATGGTGTGACTGCTGCGCTTCGGCCAGGACGCACCCTGTCGCCATGAGGTAGAGGCCGGAAAGAAGCGTGGCATACTCTGCCCGCGCGTACCTAGGTCCTGTGATCGACGAAGAAACGATCTGATCACACAACGACATTGCACGGAGCTTTGCCTCGTCAAACGAAAAGCCAGCGTGGCGAAAGAGGTGTTCGATGATTGTGGATCGTTCGCTATCCAAAACATCAACTGCTGTCTGAGCCATCGCATCTTCACGCCCCCAGCGGCGAAGGGCGCGATCGAAGGCAAGAGCTTCCAGTTCCGGCGTTGTCGGCTGATGCAGAGTGTCCAGCACCCGGAGCACGCCCTTTTCGAAACCGAGCTTTGAAAGCTGGTCGAAGATCGTCAACCGAGCCCCCACGCGACATTCCTCAAGAAGATCACAAAGCAGATCCTCACGGTTTTTGAAGTGCCAGTAGAAAGCACCACGCGTGAGCTTCAAGCCGCGTGCGAGGCTCGAGATGGTAACGCCGTCAGGACCGTGAGAGAGCAAAGCGTAACGCGCGGCAGTGATCCAAGCGGCGCGAGCGGCGACAGCATCCTGCTGCCCATCAGATGGTGCAATAGCCTGCGCTGCTGCAGTCAAAACAGACCTCCCCAAACCGTCCGGACGACGTAGCTTTCTGAAAGGTTATGTTTGGGAAGGCTAACGAATCCTAAACAGAAGAAGGGACTGGTTACGTTCTCTACTTCTTTCTTACTCAGCAGCGACCGCCTGCAGAGCGGACGTCTCGTGAAAAGCGAGCTTGACCAGCTCCGCGAGCGCTTCGGCGCTCGCCATCTCCACAGTCCGGCGACAGTACATGTTGATGCGGCTCGACGGCAGATCGGGCAGAGCGCCACCATGCGGGATCTTTTCGAACTGCGGGGAAACAGCGCCTTCCAGGATCGCATTGATCGCGAGGTCCGCGGCAATCGTCGCCTCGACCGTGCGCGTTGATCCGGTATCGACCGCCATTTCCCAAGGAATGTTCGCGCGATCAAGCGCCTCCAGCGCCCAAGGTCGGAACAGGCACTTGCGCTCAAACGCGAGTCGCAGCGGCCGGTTGCGCCATGCGATCCCTGCGGGCGCACCGACCCAGACGAGTTTTTGCCGGGCAAGCAGCACCGCTTCTGGTGGTGTTTCGTCTTCCGTCGTCAAGGCGATGTCCAACTCACCCTGATCCATCAGTTCGCGCAGCTTCAGCGTGTAGGACGAAATCAGCTTGATCTTCAGGCGCGGATACTCCCGATCGAAGCGGCGCAGGATCTGAGGGATGTGCGGGTAGACGATGTCGTGCGGCACGCCCAGCGTCAGTTCTCCGACAAAGGCCGTGTCCGTCATCCGAGACCAGACCTCATCGTTCAAGGCCAGCATCCGGCGCCCATAGGCCAGCAGCTGTTCGCCTTGTGATGTCGGGGCCACCCCGCGGCCCGCGCGATCAAGCAGAGGCTGACCCAGAGACTCTTCCAGTCGCTTCAGTTGCATCGAGACTGCGGATTGCGTCAGGTGCAGCTGGTGGGCCGCACGTGTGACGCCCCCGGTCTCCAAAACGGTCACGAAACTGCGCAGAGCTGTCAGATCGAGATTACGAGGCATCTCATCACCTTTTGTGATTCAATCCAGAAGAAACATTCATTTTTCTTATAAGCACAGCTTCCCATATCCATCAACACAGAAGATGCAATTTCGCATCCGATCACCAAAGCTGATGGAGGACATCATGAAAACTCAGGCTCACGCCCTCGGTTTTACCACAACCGCACCCTCGTTCTTCGCTGGTCTGACGGTGAAGAACATCATGAAGGCATTCAGGGTCGCGCAGGAACGCCGTGCGTTGCGCAACATGCCAGAAAGCGTGCTTAAGGACATAGGCCTCAGCCGTGCCGAAGCCGAATACGAAGCATCGCGCCCGTTCTGGGATCTGCCCGCCGGACGCTAAGCGACTGGGTCGTATGCGGAACTCTGATTGCTAACCCTAAAGGGCACCGAGGAAGCGGTCTACGTCTTCCTCGGTCGTCCTGAAGCTCGTAACCAGCCTGATTGTAACGATCTGATCATCCGGTCCGTTCGGATCATAGGATGACACCGGGAAGTACTGTGCACCCGCCGCCACAAGCCGTTTATGGTGCGCCAGAGTGATCTCCGGGAACAGCATATTCGCGCCAATGGCATTTGAAACGCGGACGCCCGGTGTGGCGGCGATGCCATCCGCTAGCCGGTCCGTCATCGCATTGGAATGGGCTGCAAGCCTTAGCCAAAGCCCGTCCGTCAAGTAGGCATCCATCTGCGCCGATATGAACCGCATCTTCGAGAATAGATGCCCACCGCGCTTGCGCCGAAGTTCGAACTCCCAGGCTCTCTCCGGATCGAACAGGATCACTGCCTCGGCAGCGAGCGCGCCATTCTTCGTGGCCCCCAGGCACAGCACATTAACGCCTGCACGCCATGTCATGTCAGCGGGCGATACGTTTTGCCGGGCGAGCGCATTGGCGAGGCGCGTTCCGTCCATGTGCACGGGAACCCCGGCATTCCGGGCGATGCCGGCCAGGGATTGCACTTCGCTCAGTGAATAGGAGGCACCCGCTTCGGTGGCCTGCGTCAAGGACAACGCACCCTTTTGGACATTCTGGACGCCACGCGGTGCCGCCCCCTCGATCGCGGCTCGAAGTCCGGCTTCGGTCATCTTGGCGTCATCGCCATCCAGAAGCGTCAGCTTGGCGCCGCCTGTAAAGAACTCCGGCGCGCCGCACTCGTCTTCCTCGATGTGACTGCCGCGATGGCAGTAGATTGTCGCCCAGGGCGGACAGACACATGCCAGAGCCAAAGCGTTTGCCGCGGTCCCCGTCGCGACAAAGTAGACTGAGGCTTCGGGCGCTTCGAAGACCTCCCTGATCTTTGCCTGTGCGCGGGCGGTGACATCGTCATTGCCGTAGGATTTGGCATAGCCAGCTTCCGCGTCGGCCAGTGCTTCCATGATCTCCGGGGCGGCACCCGATGCATTGTCCGAGGTAAAGATCAAATCGGCTCTCCATGGATCAAATCATCGGCGATCACGTGGTCTTCCAAGTCTTCTTCCGCGACTTCGTATTCCGGCGTCAACGGTGCGCGCACGGCAACCCCGGCCTGTGCGACGCTGTCGGGAGTGCCCGAGATCAGCGGATGCCACCCGGCCAGCCCGCGCCCTTCGTACAGCCTGCGATAAGCACAACTTGCAGGCATCCACTCCGATGCCTCTTCAATCGTCTCAGGTGTCAGGACAACACAGCCCGGGACAAGCTGGCGGCGCAGGGGATAGTTGCCGCATCGCCGCGTTTCACCGTCGAACAAACGGCACGAGACGGACGTGTAGTGCACGATGCCCGTATCTTCGTCCTCGAGCTTAAGCAGGCAACAGCGCCCACAGCCATCGCAGAGTGCCTCCCACTCTTCACGGGTCATTTCATCGAGCGGCACTGTTTCCCAGAACCGGTCCCGCATCATCTGGGCCAGATTGACAATGCCAACCGTCCCAACAAGGTTTCTGGCGCGAAGCGGGCAACCAGGAACGCCATCGGCAATCCGGTCAGCGTGATCACCACCAGAACAGATCGCGTGTCCAGGCCAATGGCGACGAGGACGGCAACAACGACTGCGTTCAGCACGATCAACGAAGAGTCGACGACGTTCGAGGCGGCAATGAAGCTGGCGCGCTTGTCGTCGGGAGACTCGGTCTGCAAGATTGCATTCATCGGCGTCACATAGATCCCGGCAAAGGCAGCCAGCACAACGAAGTCAATCAGAACCCGCCATCCCGCGATGTCCGAGAAGAACTCGGCCCGTGTCAGCAACTCAGCTCCGGGTGCTGGGGCAGGGGGCGTGGCCATCCAGAGTTCCACCGCCATGATGGCAAGACCAAGCGCCCCCCAGGGCGGCAAGTGAGGGCCGACGCGGCCGCCGCTCAGCCTGTCCGAGGCGATCGCTCCGATCGCAACGCCGATCGAAAACCCGGCCAGAAGAACTGTCAGCACGCCCTCGTCGACGCCCAACTCCTCCTTGGCATAGGATGGCAGGAGCGACAGGAATGTTGCACCGAGAAACCAGAACCAGCTGATTGCCAGGATCGCGCGCCAGGCGGGCCGGTTCTTTCTGCACATTGCGATCAGCTTCCAGATCGCGCGAATGAAGAACCAGTCAACCGGCTCGGCGTTCTGTTGTGCGGGTGCCGAAGGCGTATACAGGCTCGAGATGAAGCCAATCACGGCGACTGAGACGACGAAGACCGAGACGATCAAAACGCCGCCTTCGCGCAGGATTAACTCGTTTCCGATAATGGTCCCGAAGATGATCGCCAGGAAGGTGAACCCCTGGACCAGCCCGTTCCCCGCCATCAGTTCTTCGCGCCTCAGGTACTGAGGCAGAACGGAATACTTGATCGGCGCGAACATTGCCGACTGCGCTCCCATCAGGAAAAGCACGAAGTACAGGAAGACGATGTTCTGCGTGTAGTAGCCGACGACCGCCAGCCCCATCACGACGATCTCCCACGCTTTGATCCAGCGCATCATGACCGCCTTGTCCATCCTGTCGGCAATCTGCCCCGCCATCGGGGTAATCAGCGCAAAAGGCAGGATGAACAGTGCCGAGGCGATGATCCCCAGCATCGCGATGGGAATGCCAACCTGATCGGCCAAGCGGTAGGTGATGAGCGCAACGAAGGCCTTCTGGTAGACTTGATCGTTGAAGGCACCCAGAAACTGCACCAGAAACAGCGGCAGAAACCGGCGCGTACCCAACAGGGCAAACTGGTTCGAGGCTAGCTCTGTCAAATGGTGCTCCCGGGAGAAACCAAGGCGTCAAGTGCATGTCCCACCATCGCGCTGACGCGCGCAAGTGAAAAGTCGCCGGCTGGAAATCGCGGGGCTGATTGTCAGAGCGCGCACCTACTGTCAGGGTGCCAGACAAACAGGGAGGTCACTATGATCGTCATCAGCGGATTCATCGAAATCAACCCCGACCACATAGCGCAGGCGCGCGCCGCAACTCTAGCCATGATGACTGAGAGCGGGAAGGAGGACGGCTGCATTCGTTACCGCTTCTATCAGGATGTTGAGTACGCTCATATGTTCCACGTCTACGAGGAGTGGGAGAGCGCCGCCCATCTGAAGGCCCACGCCGAGAGCGCCCATATGAAAGTCTTCCGCACTGCCATGGGAGAACTCGACGTCAAGTCGCGCGATGTGAAGATGATCGAGGTTGATCCAGCGCACTGGAAGTCATTGTGATCAGGTAGGAGTGGTTTTGACCGGACGGTCATCGACTTGGTCTCGCGCTGTGGCGTCAGCCATCCAGTGTGACGCGTCTGGGGCCATGTAAGTGAGAACTGCGGTCGTCCTTCATCAACGCATCGACCGCATCCGCCGTCACTGACTTGCCAGACCGTGCCCGAGCCTCGCGCGTCCGAGGGTCGGTTCAAAGCTGGGGCAACTCAATACGGGGACGTGACGCAGGGATCTTTGACGCTGAGACAAAGGAATGGACAGCGATACACGCGTCTTCTTGAATCCATCTACGCTCACCCATCAGGTGCGCCACGGCGCTGGGCTCTACGCATAATTGGCTCAGGATGCCTTACCTTTGGCAGCCAGGTGATCCCGCGCTTTCTGAGCGTATGAGCCGTTTTCGTGCGCGATCGCAGTCAATCCCTCAACTCCAGCGCTCTGGTCTCCAAAAATCTCCTGAGACAGGGCCAGATAGTATCCACTGCGCTCGTTGGCGGGATCCGCTTCTTGTGCGCGCTTCAGAATTGCGATCGCCGCTTGGCCCTCGTTGCGTTCCAGATAAAGCAGGGCTAGGTCAGTCAGCGCCGTGGCGTCCTCGGGTGCAGCCTCGATCAGCCGCCGCAGATGCGCTTCGGCTTCGACGGATCGTCCTCGCGCCATCAGGGTGAGCACAAGGTGCCTGCGTGCCGAAAGATTCTCTGGATCCAGACGCAGAGCTGCTTCCAGCGCGTCTGTCGCCGAACCAAGATCCTGTCGGGCAAACCGGATGACGCCGAGCTGCGACCAAGCTTGTGCGGACCCCGGTTCAATCGTGACCGCCTGCACGAGCAGATCATGAGCTTCGGGAAGGCGGCCCCGGGTCGCGATCAGCCCACCGAGTGCGACCAACCGTTCGGCTGAAGGCTCATCCAGGGTCAGTGCCTCGCGAAACGCCCGTTCAGCCGTATCGAACCGCTCCGCCAGCAAGGCCAGGCGTCCGAGGTTGTCCCACGCCGTCAGGCTTTCTGGATCGATCGCAACCGCTCGCTCCAGCAGGTTTAACCCACCGGAGACGTCACCAAGAGCGGCCTGAGAAGCGCCAAGATTGGCGCACGCCGTGGCACGCTCGGGATCGAGATCAAGTGCTGTTCGATAGTGCGCGATCGCCTGCTCGTGATCTCCGGTCTGCGCCAGCAGGAAGCCAAGATTGTTGTGTGCGGATGCATTGTTTGCATCCGACTCGATTGCGCGCTGATACATCCGAATGGCGTCCTGTTCCTGCCCATTCATGTGGAGCAGCACAGCGTCGTTGTTGAGGCTTATGCTCGTATCGGCTACGGGTTCGGTCATGGCTACCTCCATCCTGTCAGGCGATTGACCTGATCAGTCCCTTTACAGTGTCGATCGGGTTGACCTCGGGCGTTGTGAATTCGATGTCGTCCGTCGAGATCGGTTGGAATTCGTTGTTCTCCACGCGTGCGGTCAGTGCAGCGCCGAAGGTCATGTTCGAGCCGAACTCGACTGACGCCAATTGCCAGCGCTTCGAGTAAAGCTCGACTGTATCCAGCACGAGATCGGCGCTGACATCTACGAAGCCCGTCAGGTCGAAGGTGAACTTCGGCTGGGCTTCGACGCCGACGCGGGCCTCCATGTTGACGCCGGTCTGTGGAGTCCTTTCGACTGTGGCCGAGGCCGAGGCGTCGCCGGTGATCCCGAGTTCGCCGCCGACCTCGAGCCCTGCGCGGGCCGAGACGATAGGAATCCCTGCGCCGAGAGCACCGGAGATGCCCAAGCGCAACCCGGCATCCGCCGGGATCACAAAGCGTCCGGTGCCGGTAATCCGCGTCTGGCTTTCGTCTTCGGGGTTATAGGTCACCTCGACGGCCACGTCCTTCAGTTCGCCGGGGCCAATGGCTGCACGCGCTGTCAGGTTGCCCTCGATGTTCAGAAAGATCCCGATGCGCTGGCCCGCGACGGCGACGCCGACGATCGGGATGTCCACGCCGATCGACAGGATCTCCTTCTCGATTTTCTTTTCCGGGAACACCTCGACGGTGTCGGGCAGGGCGACCCTGCCGGTCACTTCTATGGCTCCTGTCTGGTCCATGCTGATCCCGGCGGTGCCTTCGAGCCACGGCGTGAACTTGATGGTGACCGAGCCCGATCCATAGATGCTGACCGTCTCGGTCGGCTCGCCCGCAGGTTCGCCCGAGCCGTCGTCGACGGGCATATTCGTGGCGCCAACGGTGAGCGTGCCTTTTGCGAGACCGCGTTCGAACCCGACGGTGGCCTCGGCGCGGAAGAGCCCGTCGCGGTATTCCGCCGAGATGGCTGAGGTGACACCGGGGATGTCGAACTCGGCGGACCCGCGGCCAGACAGAATGTACGCATCCTCCTCTTTGCGAAGGGTTGCCTCCAGGTAACCGCCCTTCACTCTCGGTATGTCGCTGCCGAGTGTCAGCCGACCGGTGATCTCGAAACCGCCATCGGGATTGAAGGTCATCTCCAGATGACCTTCGCTGATGCCGGGTATCTTCGGGACGACTGTGCCGGTTGCGGTCCAAATGTCGTCCTCAAACGACACGTTCAGTTCGGCGGATTCTATTCCTTTGATTTGATCCGCACCGATACGGATTGTCCCTTCGCCCGAGAATTTGCTTTCTTCGTAGCTGACTGAGATGCTTGCATCCGCGCCCCGGAACAAAGCTGGGTCGAATTCGAAGCTCCCCTCCAAGGAAAAACCGGTTTGAGAACCTGCGCGACCATGCAGGTTGCCCGTCCCGACACGGTCGACGTCAAAGTTAAGATCGCCATCGACGGTGACACCGACGCCGCGTCTGCCAGCTTGAAGCGCCAGCGTCAGGGAAGTGTCTTTGATCGAGACCGGGCCGGGTAGGTCGAATTCACCCGCCGAGAAGGTCTTCGACAGCTCTACGCCCGTCGTGTCGATTTTCAGATCGGCGGTCGTCCCTTGCTTCATCATCGGGATCGTAAATTGCAGTTGGCCGATAATCTCGATGCCGCTCGGGCCCAGTGTTGCCGACGTGACAGCAACTGGACTGAACGCGCGGGCGCGCAGGCGGCCGGCCGCAATCTGTTGAGTGATGTTCCCGGGGATCATGTAGGCGGTCTGCGCGGCGCCCATCCGTGTGACCGGAATTTCTTCGCTTACTTCGTGGAAGTACGGCGCGAACCGATCACCAGAACGAGTAAACAACTCCATATGCAGGGCGGTGACGGTCTCAGGGCCGCCCGAGTGAACCGGGCTGATCATGCTAACAGGTGAAAGTGTTCGCTGGACCGAGAAGAGTTCCGGTAGGATATCGTCAGGAACTTCACCATTGCGGAGCGGCACGAAGAGTGGATTCGAGACTTGCCCTGCATAGAAGAACGAGATGCCCGGCCTACTGCCGCCACCCAGCAATCGCTCGATCCGGGTAAGATCCGTGATCGGTTCCAAGGCGTCTATGTGATCGCCTCGTTCGATTTGATCCTTGGACCATGAGTCGTCCCGGCCCGGGGCTCGTCGCTTGTTCGAGGGCGTTGACGAGGCTTGCCGATAGCGGACTTCCAGATCGATGGTGTCCAGATTCTCTCGCAATTTGTTGAAGCTTGCAGCCCCGCCCCGCGTTGTAGCGCCTGCAACGATGTCGGCGAATCTGGTGTTCTGAGGAGGATTGCGATTCTGACGCATCACGTTGGTCAACGCCGATTGAATGCTGTCGCGCATCTCCTCCTCGATGGCGAGCCGGGCGCGTTGGTTCGAAACCTTGGTCAGCAACTGCAAGTTCGGCAGATCGTCCAAGCCACCGACCTGCAGCTCCTTGAGATGGTCAACCTGGAAAGCGTTGTTTCCCGTATCTGCAAGCAGACCCTCTTCCTGCCAGTTCGGGATCTTAGAGTTGTCTGCGATGCTGCTCATCGTACCGACGAGCGGTTTTTGTGAGGTTCCTTTGGGCTCCAGAAAGAAGAGTGGGTCACGGAGCTGTTCCGGATCGTCATGGCCCTCGATCGCCGGGGGGGTATAGTTCGCCAGCTTTCCGCCAACGGTTTCCTCGGTTAGCGTCACGCCTTCCAACCACATGCCAATTTGCTGGTTCTGGCGACCCGTTGTCTTGGTCAGAACAAATGGCGCGCTCATGGTCGACTTGTTCCCAAATGACGGCAGCCGCAGTTCGTCGAAAACCATCTCAGCCCTGCCGCTGCTGGGGACAGTGAACGTCCCGCCAGGGAACGAGAATGAACCGTGTCCGAGACCGACGCTTGCGGGCGGAGCCCCATTTGTGCGTTGCACAGGATTGCGGCTTACGGCGTTCGCAGCAGAATGCGTGGCCGCACCTGCGGCACGCTTACCGGTCTGCTGCACCACGTGCGCCGCCTCATGCGCCATCAGGCGTGTATTTGTCGGGCTCTCACCTTTACCCAGCCAGATGTCTCTGCCGCTGGCAAAGGCGCGGGCGTTCAGGTCTTTGGCCGCTTGCTGAGCACGGGTGTCGTCGTGGACTCGCACGTCAGACAGATCTGATCCGGTAGAGTGCTCGATTTGGGAACGCACAGTCTCGGGGATCGGATCACCCTCACCGCGCGCCCGCATAGCCCGTTCCGCATCGGCTCGGTCTTCGCGTTGCGCCGCGCCCGACGACTTTGCCTGAGCTTCCTCCTCTTCCTCCATGCGCTGGGTCTGGGCGGTTTCCTCTTCTTCCTCCGTGCGCTGGGTTTGAGTTGCTTCCTCTTCTTCCTCCATGCGCTGAGTCTGGGCTGCCTGCTTCTCTTCGCCTTCCATCTCCTTGGATTGCGTTGCGGAGCCGAGCCCCGCGGCCGGAATGCGCGAGATCGACGGGCTCGGCTGACCACTCATCACCCGATCTGCGACGGCATCGGCCTCGCGTTCGTAGGCATCACCGGACTTTCCGACTGCCAGCTTGCGCTGGATGCCGGGCAGTGCGAGCGCCGGTGCTGCATGAGTGCCCGAGCCGGCGTCTTGTTTTGTCGGAGCGTGCTGTGGTGGCGTGGTCGAGCCTCTCTTTTTGGGAGTGCGGCGCTTCGTCTTGCGGGTCATCGCAAACCTCCGCTGCGGTGGGCCGACAGCGCGCTGGCCAATTGTGTTAGGCGGGTTGCACCACGAGGTCCGGGCCTCTCTTGCACTGGCGGTATCGCGCCGGCCTTCTGCATTTCGCGCGCGATGCCTTCCCGCAATTGCGATGCACCGAGTGCCGCGCGGTCGCTAAGCGCTCGGCTAAGTCCATGGCGCACGGCGTTTCGTATCTGTCCGCCGGTGATGTCGCTCGCTGCCAGTGTAGCCAACTCGTCAGTTGTGATTGCGTGCTCGCCGGGCAGATGCGACCGCCAGATCGACAAACGCTCGGCGATATCGGGTCGGTTGAAGGGAACCGCGACATCCATGCGACGCTGGAAGGCGGGATCGATCCCGTCTGGCAGGTTGGTCGTTACGATGACGATCCCTTCGTAGCTTTCCAGGCGCTGCAAAAGGAAGTTGGTCTCGAGGTTGGCGAAGCGGTCATTCGCCGATCGGACATCCGTGCGCCGCGCCATCAGTGCCTCGCCTTCGTCCAGCAGAAGGATCACGTCCAATGCCTCGGCCCGAACCAGCAGTTGATGCAGGTTCTTCTCGGTCTCGCCGACATACTTGTCGACCACGGCGGAGAGATCGACTCGGTACAGATCCATGCCAAGCTCGTTCGCCAGCACGCGCGCGGCCAGCGTTTTACCGGTGCCGCTCGGCCCGGTGAAGAGCGCGCGAACACCGCGCCCGACTGTGCCCGTCCGGGTTTGCCCCAGATGCGACGGAAGCCGTTCGCGGTGAACGCAGCGCGCTTCTAGCTCTTCGAGCAGGTGACGCGTGATGCCGGGCAGTACCAGCGCGTTCCAGTCGCCAACCGGCTCCAGCGGCTCTGCAAGACGTTCGAGCTGCTGGCGGCCCAGTTCACGTGAGGCGCGCCGGACGTCCTCTGCCTGCACCGCGTCTCGGCCCTCCAAGGCGGCCATGCCGCGCGCCATGCGGGCAACCCGGTTGAGATGACCGTCAGAGAAATGGAACCGGTCACCGATCTGATCCAGAACGTCCGGCTGCAAGTCACCCAATGCGGCGCTCCAGTGCTGCAATCTGAGCCGGCGCTCGGGGAACGGTATCTGGATGGTCGATTGGCGGAGGTCGGTGTCACCGATTGCTTTGCTGTTATCAATCCCACCCTGATGCCCGAGCGCGAGCAGGACCGGTCCTTGCCAGGCACCCAGCAAGGGAATGTGAGCAGTTTCCCCCGGACCGGGATCAAGATGAAAGAGTGGCCAGCTTCCGGACAAAGCAGCAAGCGCGCCGATCGTGAGCTGTGGTGCCTCCGCCTGACCTGCCGATGCAATCATCAGCAGGTTTCGACCCGCGGCACGAGCGATTGCTCCGGCGATCCGAACCGTGTCGGTCCCCGGAGCGCAGCGCAAATTAAGCTGATCCACAGATCCAGCCGTGAGGAGCTCGGCTGCACGGCGAAGTTTATCTCGGACCGTATCGGCCAGAATCATCTCGTCGAGACGCGCTGCGTCCTTGGCCAGATGCATTGCTGTGCCGGGTGGGAGGTCCGGTTGCTCGGCACCGCGCAGCAGATCCCAGATCGCGCTTGGCACCGTGAGAGGGCGTGTCGCACGAGCACCCTGAGTTCGAAGCTCAAGCAACAGTCCAGACCGCTGAAGCGGCGCTATCAGATCCAACGCAGATCCGATCTCGGGTGCTTTCTGCGAGAGGATGTGCATCAGGGTTTCGGCAGATGGTTGAGCCTCCGGCGATGATTGCAGGTTGGCAAAAAAACGGCCAAAACGAGAGTCCTCTTCGGCCAGCAGGATCGTTGCGATCGCGATACGATGGATTGGCGTAAGATCGAATGCCTGGGCGGCGCGGCAGAACGGTGAGTCAGTCGCCGCGTCCTCCCATCGCAACACGGCGGCGCGCCACCGTGCCGGGTCAGCGCCCGGAAGAACCGCGTCGAGGTTTGCGCGGTAGCGCTCGACAACTGATGTTCTGGCGAGGAGCTCCGGATCCGCGCAACGCTCGGCCCAATCAAGGACATGGGCTGCTGCGGCGTAAAGCCAGAGTGTCATCTGATTGGCGGGGGAGCGCGGCATTTGGGCGAGGGCGTGCGTTGTCGGCGATCTGGCGTGTGCTGGTTCGACACGCATCCGTGCGGTGTCCATCTGGTTCACTGCATGCCCTCCCATCTATTCGCGATAGTCGAAGCTGATGATCCGACCGAAGCGTGGGCACCAGCCGGGGTCGATGTCCAAACCGAGAGTCCGGGTCAGGCGATCGGCCGTGTCCAGCCGCATCTCCACATCGATGTGCATAGCGCCAACGTAAATCCGTGCGTTGCGCTGCAAGATCTGCGGTAGCGTTTTGTGGATCGATGCAGGCAGCGCGGCTAGGCTTTGAGCGAACCAACTCCGGATTGTATTCGCCAGATCCTCGACCACCATCTCGGACACTGGAGAGGTCTCGTCGGTCCGACCGTCGAGATCCGCCAACAACGACCAGATGTTATCATCCGACTGCGTGTTTTCGCCCAAAAGACGCCTCGCGGTGGCGCTCAGAATGCTCCAGGCGCCGTGTTCTGACCAATCGAGCGTAGCGGCGAGAGTGGCGATCGTCTCTGAGAGCGCATCTTGCTCGAGCACGTTAACCAGAAACAGGACCCCGGCGTAGCTAGTTTCCACGCCGTCTTCGGGTGCATCTTCATAGTACTCCACGGACGGTTTTTCCTGGGAAGACGGTTCGAAATTTGTCGTCGACGTTGAAGTCGGCACATCGGGCTCAGCCGTTGGGAGCAATTGTCCCTCTGGCGCAAACGCCACGCCCTGATCTCGGGAACTGACTTCACGTTCGGCGCTCTCGACCGTGACTGGATCCTTAGAGACTGGGCTCGGTACCTGCGGTGAAACGGTGTTGTGCGCAGCCTCTCGAGTATCTGATCTTTCGGTAGCTCGGGAGTTTCTCGGTTCCTTATCTTCAATCGCTTCGCGATCGACTTCGCAGTCAGTCGCACCCTGCGCCAGACGGATCACCTCGGCCGTCATCGCCGTAAGGATCTCCCCGGAAACGTGCGGTTGGAAGCGCCGAACCAATGAGACTGAGAGCAGACAGCCAGCCGGTCGCGAAAGAGCATTGAGCGCCCTCTCAACGCGCTCTTGGATTCGTGCGGGTAAGATGTTCCCGAGCACTGGACCGAACTCTTGTCTGCCGTCTACCAGATCGTCCGGGTTTGTGTCGGGTGCATCCGACAGTGCATTGGCGAAATACTCCGAATTGACCCCAAAAAGCTCCGAGGCGCCGCGACACGTATCGTCTGACATCTGCGAAAGGACCGCGACTGCCGTTTGACGGTTCACCAAAGCCTCTACAACTGCCGGAAGGTAGATCGGTTCGGCCAACAGAACGTTATCCGGATGGGCGGTCCCAAAGTGCTTCAGGACCGATCGCCACCACCAGTTTCCGCTGCGGCCAAACACAAGATCTTCGATCAAGCAGGTCAGCATCTCGGCGCGGTCGCGGAACCGTACGGCGACCGCATCGCTGGGAATAGGACCAGAGATTGGGTTCGCCGCGTGTTGCCGACACCAATCGAGTTCGACGGCAAGTGCACGATCCCACCGGCCGGAGGTGCGATCTGCCAACAGCCCGCCCGGCATCGGATCTTTCAGCGTGCGAATGATCAGGATCTCGGAGCGATGGAGCGGCACATCCGGGTCGGCGTTTTCAACCCGGCGTAGCGCCCGGCTACGAGCCGTGCGCGACGCGCCCAGATCGCGAACCGCAAGGCGTCCGACCGAGATATTTCCGGCGTCGAACATCAGCCTCCAATCCTGATGAGGAAGTTGCGCGTGTCCGTCGTGCCCCGCAGGACCGACACATTGTCGTGGGTGTTGGCCGTCGTACCGTCCGGCGTATCGATGGATAGATCGTACACGCCTTCGGGAACTAGAAGCGTGTACCCACCACCGTCACCACTCGCGGCCGTGACGACCGATCCGTCTGCGCGGTTCGTTGCCCGGACCTCGATGTTTGGAATCCCGATCGTTGCGGTGGTTGCTGCAAAGACCTGACGGAAACTGACCGCTCCTGTTATTGTTGCGGGTGTGCTCAGCGCTTCTTCGAGCATTTCAATGCGCGCCTCCAGATCAGCGCATTTTCGGTCTGTTTTCTCGGCGCTGGGCACGGCATCAGAGACGAACAATGCGTGTGTGTCCCGGCTGGCAATCGAGAACAGGCAGAACCGAGCACCTTCCGAGGCAAGATCGACCGCCGGGTATGCGCGCGCCGCATCCAGAACGGCGTTGAACCGGGCCGCTGGTAACGTGAGCGTGTCGGGATCAGCGCGGGCGCCTAGGAAATCGAAGCCATTTCCGAAGTCCAGCAATCCGGCGGGCGGCAGGTAGCGAAAGAAACCGGCGGCGTTGATGTCAGTGCTGCCGAGAAGCCCACGCAGCCATGCGAAGTGACGTTGGAACTGGAAGAACATGGCCTCGCCGACAGCGCGTTGGCGGTCGGCGGCGACGAGAGGCCATTCGGCCTCGGTATGAGTTTGCACGATGCGTCTGCGCACGGACCACATGTCGAGATACCCGATCCCGAGTTGGGTCCAGTAGATAACACCCAGAGGGGTCTCGCAGTCCTGCAGGGGCGGCGTTGCGCCAGCCCGAAGCGCGTCCAGGATGCCAATCCTCTGGTAGCTGCTTTCGCCAGAGGGATCATCAGAGAACGGATCCAGCGGGAACGTCGCCGCGTCGGCTGAGCCAAAGCATAGATGTGCGATCCGATTGCGAAGCTGCGACAGGCCCGTCGGGTCGGTCCGGCCCACAAGTGCCGACAGGATCTGCGTATCTTCGGGCGCGAGCAGGACGGGGTTGAACTGCACCAGTCGGAACTGAACGCCGAGGGTTTCGTACCGCCGCCCGCAGCCGCCAGCGACACCATTGTCATCCAGCCCGCTTTGCGGCGCTTGCTGCTCGTACTCGGTCGCCGGACCGATCGTCAGGATGTAGAATCCAACGCCCGCTGTCAGGCTCGATCCCGGCAGATGCACACTACAGGGCCCAAAGTCATCGTCTGCCGCATCCGCGGGCGCATCATCCGTGCGTGTGAGGCAGACCAGCTTGTCCGAGGGCAGGGCGAGCGTCTGCCCCTCGGCATTGATTGCGAGGCCTGCGGAGACGCGCACCACAGGGTCAAGCGGCGTGTCGGCTGCGGTCGCATCGCTAACCTCAAGACCGTGCACGATGCCCGCGCCGACCCCGCGTCCCAGGTCCGTGCGTTGCCGCCGGTCCGCCGCCTGTTCGTCACGCAAATCGCGCCCGGTCAGGATTCTGCCTTCGAAGAAGTTGACGAACCGGGTGCCGCCATCGACCGAAGGTTCTCGCAGGTTCAGTGTCATTGCGGCCTCCTACTGACCCGGGAACCGGATACGGTCGGAATTGCTCAGTGTTGCGATCGTTGCGGGGCCGACGCCCGTGATGCCGCGCAAGTCGGCCGGTCTGCTGATCACGGCTCCGGAATCGCGCGCTGCGATGATTGCATCGGCGGCCCGTGGAGAGATCCCCGCACCTGTCATGTCGTCGCGAGATGCGACATTGATCAGGACACCACCGCCCGCATCGACGTCGAGATCACGCCTCAGGTTGACCCAACTGCGGAAGACGCCGCCCTGAATGCCGCGTTCAGCGTCGCGTGGGCGGTCGCCGGTCGGAAGCTGAGCCCTGACGAATTCGGCATCAATCGCGCGCGCTTCCTCTGGGTCGCGTTCGCCCTCCAGCACGAGATTGCCGTCGATTTCGATCTCGACCTTGTTAACGCCAGTCTCGTTGTTCTCCACGATCCGCAGGAACCTGTCATCAAAGCGCAGGAGTGCCGCTGGCGCCGGGATCGGCACAGGCTCACGTCCGATCTCGCGACCTTCACGGAACAAGCCCTCTGCGATCTGGTCCCCGGGTTCGATCGGAACCAGATCGACCGGCGTGATCTGCAGGCGTTGCGTTGTACCGGGAACATTTGGCATCTGAACGTCAACAAAGACACGGAACGAGCAGGCATCCAGCGAGCCGAGGTCCAGGATCGGCAAATCGAGATCGCGGCGAACACCGATCAACGCGGTTGAGCCATCTCCGAACGCCTCTCGCCCGAAGGCCACGGCAACGCCCAGAACTTCTTCTCCATCCAGACTGAACCGGAAGTCCGACGGCCGGTTGTGGCGCCAACTCAGGCCGAAGATGCGAACGAGATCTGTTTCGCCGAAATCTCCACCGCCACCACCCGCGGGGGCAGCCAAAAGCTGCCAGCTTGGCCCCGCACCGACGCCGAGGAACCTCCCGACCTGCGCAGGCGTTGGGTTCGGAACGTCGAGACTGTGGATGCGAACCACCGTGGGATTAGGGTAGGGACCATTCAGATCGCCGAGTGCCGGTTGGCCGATTGCCATCGCATCCCGGTCGGCTCCGTTGAATGGCAGCCCACCGATCCGACGATCATCGGCGTCTATGTCCCGGATCAGCCGGTCCGCCGGTTCGCCGTCGGCGCGGCCCTCGACCCGGAGGTATTGTAGATGGTCGTCCTGATGGAGGCCGGAGAGATCGCCATGCGCTTCGGTCCCGGTCTCGCTGGTTGACCCCGACCCGAGCAGCAGTTCCTGAAGGAGCTTGGTTTGAACAAGATAGGGGCGGTTGTCTTCATCCACTGTGACGACGTCCATCGCCCCGTCGACGACCGGGCCTGCGCCGCCCGCGACGATCGGGAAACTCAGACGTGCGAGCGGTATGCAGCCATCGCCGCCCGGTCCATCCGCACAATGCCTGCCTGTTGGTAACAGGCGGGGCCGCACGAACGTGACCCATGTCAGGAAAGCCGCTTCGAGATACGCCTCGATCTCGGCTTCGGGCACACGGATCGGGTCCGGTGGCGCGGGAGGCGGCGGTTCCACGGCGCCCGGAGCGAGTGCCTGGATGAGTGTGGTGAGTTGCTCGATCGTCAGGTCCGCTGCTCCGGCGGGAACCACATCGATCTGGCGGATCAGGTCGCCAAACTGGCGGATTGCATCGCATTCGGTCTGGTCGGGACGGGTCAACGCGAAAGACAATGCAAAGCTTTCGGTGATCCGCGACGCGGTCATCGAATCTTCTGGTGTCCGGCACGGACCGCCGGGGATTGGAACAAGATCAGTCTCGCATTCACGGTAGCAGAGCTGAACCCAAAGCTCGACAGGACCCGGAGGCTCGGGCAGCGTCGGTCCGTCGTCCTCGGCCTCGAACCGGCCCAGCCATTCGTTCAGGCGGGCGCATTGCGCGACGTCCACACACACCGTCCGGCCGTTCGTGTCCATCGCATACCCGGGATCGACGACGATCTCGGGGCCTGCATCGCCCGCGTCCTGCACCGAGACGTCCAGGCCGCACACCGTTCCGTAGCCGTGCAGTCCCCTGACATGGCGGCGTTCGGTCTCGAGGAAATAGTATTCCTCCTGCTCGAACTCATCGACACCGAGCACGAGGCCTTCAGAGTAGCGGACGCGCTTGTGCGACTCGAGGGTTGCGGATTTCGAAGTGCCTGACGTGAAGCTCATAGCTGAATCTCCCCAACACGATCGCGGCCGATCACCATGCGGTCACGCACAGCATAGGGATGGCCGTATCCGATGAAGCCTTCGCTGAGCGCAGTCCGGCCCAGCTCGATGGCAGTGAAACGCGCACCTCTGCCCAAGGTGGTGTCGAGCCCGAGCCGGGCGCCCCCGACCTGGAAGAGCGCCCAGAAGGGCTGCACGTCGAAGACCGTATGAGCGGGCTTCTCGCGCTCGACGATGGCGGTGACGTGATCGATGCGCGCGCGTCGTTCGGGCAGCGACTCGTTTGGAGCGTTCGGCACCAGAACTGAAAAGCGGTGCGCAGAGTTGCGCAGCGGCACCGCTGTCGAGACAAATGCAATCCAGTCCGAGAGCGCCGCGCCATCGGCGGGCAGGACTGCGGGCAGGCCAATGTCAAGGAACGTTGCGGGGCGTGCAGCACCAACCAACTGGTGCGCGGACGCAAGACGCTCGATCCGGCGATAACGGTGTTGAAGAAATTCCTGCCAGGCTCCACGCTCTGCGCTGGTAACGGTCGCGTACGTGAACCCGGTCGGTCCGGCAGTGAATGCAAGCCAGTCTTCGGCCTCGCCCGCATTTGCCGGGAGTGTGGGTGAGAGCCGGACCTGGCTCAGTGCTGCGATGCCCGAGGGGCGACCCCAAGCCTCGGCGATGGCGTTAAGTATGGCCGCACCCGCAAGCCCGGGCGCGCGCCGTTCTGCAACAAAATCGGCGAACCGCTGATGCAACACGGACGCACCCTGCGCGACAGACCATGCGGTCCCGGTATCTGTGACGGTGATCTCGTCATCTGTTTCGATTGCTGTTTCGACACCCGCGGGCGGCCGCAGCAGGAAGGCCTCGACAACGCGCAAACCCGCTGCGCGATTACCGTCGCTGTCGGGCGTGCCTGCACGCAGGTCGGTGAAAATGCTATCGTCCGGGCAGTCCTCGGTCGCAAGCCGCAACAGAGCGGTCAATCCGGGCACGGTGCCGCGCCAGCGGAACGACAGTTCGGCATTGTCGATGAACAGTCGCCGCCGCGTTTCGTCCCAATCTGGCTCGAGCGTACCGCCGAGCCAACCCGCGAGCCAGTTCAGATAGTCAGGCGGTGCGCTGCGCGTGTCGATCAACCCCTCGGCCGACGCAACCCGGTCCTCCAACGCCGTGAACATGCCTTCGATGTTTGCGAGGAAGCGGTCGAGGAAATCACCTGACACGGCGTTGTCCCGATAGATGTCCGGGAGATAGCGATCGAGATAGGAGAACCGCGGATGATGAACGCGTAGCGCGTGGATCTGAGGACTGGTGCGCCCATCTCCCACAAGCGTGATGCGCAGTTCCAGGAACCGTCCGCGAACCGACTGGAACAAGAATTCCCAACTACCGAGGCCGCGGCGCTGTTCTTCGGACGCCTCATACGGGCACCAGAAGGGCAGTTCCGATCCGTCCTGACGTTGGTAGGGTTCCGGTTGTTCGACCCACAGCGTCCGCGCGAGATCGTCTGGGTCGTCGGCGGCGCGTGCCGCGATCCGGACACTGCCACCCGGTGGAACGCATCCATCGAAGATCAACCGGTGCCAGACGGTACCCGGTAATGCCGCAATGAAGGTCAGCCCCGCCAACCGCCCGGTCTCGACGAATTGTTGCTGCGGACGAGCCGAGAGACGCACGATCCGGTCCGCCAGATCGTAGTAGGCGGCATTGCCATGGGCCGTCAGAGCCCGCCCCGCATAGGATCTCAGCGGCAAGAATTCGGGACGCGGCGTGAGGGCGATGTCGGCGGATGCCGGCAGCTCCGGATGGTCGCGTTCGGCGGTGAAGTCGAAGCCAAACGCCTGATTGCCGTTCTCACCGGCGATGAAGAGCGTTCCGTGGATCTCTCCTGCCAGGGCGTTCGCATCGGGCAGGAAGGCCAGATCATGACCGCGCAATCGGGCGGGCGGTGGCAACACGCTTGCCATCACCGTCTCGTCCAGCACGATGTCACTGATCACCCTGCCACGTCCCGTGCGGATAAGGCGGGAAGGCTCATCCCCCGGAGGTGTTTCGAGTAACAGGACTGTGCCGTCGCCAAGATCTGCTAATCCGCGAGGCAGAGCCAATGGCAGAATATCTGGCAAGGCGCCTTCGCCGACAGGTTCGGCCATCGGGAACGTAATGCGCTGAGGCTCTGGCACCTCACCACCTACCGGCTTGAAATCAATCGGCGCCGCCGGGCCGAGATCGACATCTCCCTGCGAATTTGTCACGATCAGGTTGCAACCGAGCCGCCAAAGCCGCGCATCCGTATCGCCCTCTGCACCCTGATCCAACAACCATGCGCCGCCGTCGAACGATCTGGCAAACTCGTAAAACGAGACATCCAGATCCTCTGGCCACAACCTCCAGATCGGCGGGCCGATGCCGTGCAGGTCGAAGATCAGAAGACCGGCGGGCGCGCGGGTGCCGACGACGAGGAAGTGCCGGGCCGTTACCGCAAGGCCGTACAGGCTTGTCCCTGCCGACAATGCGCCGGAGTCTGGATCAACAGGCTTGAATGCACCGGCTTCGCTGTCTTGCAGCCCGGAACCCGATAGGTCGTCGATTGACCAATAGGCGTCAGATGCAAGACGGTCGGTGCGCGTCGTGCGGATCGTACGGCGGTCTTCGCCAATCCAGTACCAGTTTTCGTACTGGTCGCAGTCGGTCCCCCGCCGGTCCCCGGCGCTCAACGGGCTCGCGCTGGGGGAGATCGGAAATCGCTCGACAATCGGACGCAGCGTGATGGACTGGCGTTCAGCATCATAGACAACGTCCGCTGTGTCCGGATGGACCAGACCATCGGCCCAATCCTCTGCGCCGAGCCTCAGACTGAATGTTGTGCCGTTCGCGTCCATGTCTTCGCTCTCAACACAATTCGGGGATGACGGGGACCGGCGTCAGCGCGCCACCCGCGCCGGGATCGGGCGCGGGCGATGCACCTTGCAGGGCATCGATTGCAACAGCATCGCCTTCGCTGACGACCGACATCCCAACAAGACGTGGCAATTGCATCGGGCCGAGTTCGAGCGGTTGTGCCCGTGCGCCCGCCGTGTCGCCCAGGATCAGCGTGTCCACGCGGGCAACCCCATCGACCTGTGCGGCCCGCACAAAAATCTCCGCCGGATCTACCGTGCGCCCGAAGGGACATCCCGTGCCATCGAAACCGCCGATCAGCGGAGAGAAGAAGTCTTGGATCTGCGCCTGCACGGCTTCGCGCACCGGTGCGGCAGCGCGCCCCGTGATCGGATCGAAAGCGATCGAGACCCAAATGTCGACATAGTCCGGACCACGCACGTGAAGTTCGGTCGTGATCAGGCGGCGCGGCGCAACATGCGCGCACACGGCGCGCAGGAAAAGCAGGTCTGGCTCGGGCGCCAGTGGATTGCGCGGATCGTTGGCCGGAATGACGATGATCGTGACAGCCCCTGGCGCGGCAAGGTCAGGGGCTTCCGGCGTCAGGGTCGGCAGGATCTTCACCCGTGCGACGTCGACCCCCGGCGTCGCTTGGGTGATAGTTTCGAAATCGCCCAGAGTGACCAGCCGGTCCCGGTTAGCGATGAACTGGGGGATGCGCCGTTCGGCTTCCGCCACGGTCTCACCGTCGACGCCACCCCAGGTCGGCACAGGGTTCACGACCCGTACGCCGGAAGGCAGGTTTCCGGTTTTCACCTCGCCGATGCCGACCATGCCGCGGGTGCCGCCGCCATGATCGTAACGTGCCTGGATGATGGCTCCACGCGGTGGCCGTGCACCGTTCAAGCCGGTCCCGAAGCGGATCTCTCCGGCTTCCGGGTCGAGAGTGAATACCAACGGAGAGGCCTGGACACCCGTTGCGGCTTCATCGTCCATCGCCATTTGCGCCAAAGCCGCCGCTGCCTCGGGCGGTGCGGCGTTCAGATCGTCGATCTGCGACCACGGCGTCCCGTTCACGAACAGCGTCAGGCTTTCGGGCAGTACCGGCGTGTTGGCTAGGCGGGTAGTCTGGTCCGGCTCTCCCGTTCCCTGCGCAAGCAATTCTGCTGCGACACTGACGCGTTGTTCGATCGGCGCGGCATTGATCCCGATCCAGCTGTTGCGGAACCGCACACGGCCGCCCGCATTTCCTGCGTCATCCGGCAGGCGCACGCGCACCCAGGTGATCAACCGTTCGGCGCGGGGGTCGGCGTCGAGATCTGGTGGATAGGCGCCGGTTCCCGCTTCGAGCGGTTCCAAGGCGTCCCAGCTTCTGAGTTGGTTGGCCTCGCCCAGCGTGATCTCGACCTGGGCCGGTGCCACCAGCGGGTCCGAGGTCGCCGACGCGGGAAGTTGCCGGTAGGCGGCCACACCTCCGGCTGCCGAGACATTGGGCATCTCGAAGACAAGACCACTGACAGGTTCGGCATCCTGCACGCCGAGAGGCGGCAACACCCGGGAGTCAGCGTCCAGATCCGGCATCATGCCCAGGCTGAGCGTCTTTCCGGCCAGTTCCGCCCGGACATCGTCGACATCATCGCCCCGGCGTGCGAACAGCGCGATCCAGATGCCATCCACCGTGTCGCCGCCGACATCCAGCGCATCGGATAAGACCCCGGCCCGCGGCGGCTCGAGAACCTCGGTCTCGTAGAGATCGAGACTGTCCGAATTACCCGGAGGCAGTTCAAAGCTCGCGTAGAGATCGCGATAACTCTCGAGCGCTGTCGCGCGCTCGACCCCCACAAGACGGCGCTTGTAGAAAACCCCGGTCTCGATCGGCAGCACGTCCAACCCGCGCGTTGTCTTGAACGGAATCTGCCCTGCGGCCAGCGAGTCCCCGGCAGACAGTGTCCGGGTCTGGATCGGACCTGTCGGCAGGCTGAACTGCACCAGACCCTGAGCTGCGGCGGCGGGTTGAAGCTGTACGCCGAGCAGGCGCAAGAACTTGATCCGGTTGCGTTCGGGGATGCGATTGGCGCGGTAGATTACAGATTCGCCGATGAAGGCGAAGAGCTGCAACAGCGTCATGCCGGGATCGCTGTCGGACTGGTTCGTCCATTCCGGCGTGTGGACAAGGATGCGCTTGGTTGCTTCAGCGACCAGGTCGCGGAAGGTGCGGGTATCGAAGACCGGATCAGGCAGCGGCATCTTGGTTCCTCGTCAACTCAGTCGGACTTGGACAGAGATCGTATCGTCGGTGCCGGTCTGCACGACGCGGTAGCTGATCCGGGCCAGGACGGCGTCTGCCTCGGCAGGATCGGGACCGACATCGACCCGTTGCACGCTGACGCGGGGCTCCCACCGCCCCAGTGTTTGTAGGATTGTCTCTTCGATCAGGCGATGAACGGCGGTCGTGTTCGGCTGGAAAAGGAAGCGTTTTAACCCACCGCCAAAGGCCGGTCGCATGACACGTTCCTGACGCTCGGTCCCCAGGATGATGCGGATCGATTGCCGGATGTTCTCGGGTCCCGTTGACCATTCCCACCGGCCATCGGTTCCGATGCTTGGAGGGAAAGCAAACCCGCGACCCAAAGCGCTCGCACGATCCGTCATGGCGTTTTCCCCCGCAAGCCGGGGATGCGAATGACGGTCAACAGATACGGGAACCATTTGAAGATCAGGTCGAACAGCGCCACCATGATGATCATCAGAATGAACGCACAGATCGTCACGATCGGGATCGAGATCGACACCAGCAAGCCAAAGCCGTTGCCGCCCCCACCGCACGGCGTTGCCTTCGCGCCCGGCAGGTCCTTGTGCAGCGGCCATGGCAGGACCGAGCGGATCAGATCGCCCAGCGTCATCTTTTTGAAGCGCCCGAACTGCCCGCAGAACATGTCCGACAGGATAAACCCGGCGCCTTTCTTGTACTTGCGAAGGGCAGAGGGCGAGAGGTCCAGCGGCATCGGGATTCGGATGTCGCGCGCCGGGGCATCGGGATCGAAGAAGCTCGCCATCTGGAATGCCGCCGAGGGCCGCGAGACAATAGGACGGGCGAAACCCTGACAGTTTGGCCGCTCGTAGACGCAGCGGATGACAAAGAAGGGTTGTTCTGCCAGTGCCGAGCGGGCCGGGGGTGGCGCAAGCTCCGGGACCGGGCCGTTTGGCGTCTGAGGCAGAGCTGCGGCGATCAGATCGGCCAGCGCCTCGATCCGTTCGATTTCCATTTCTATCGCTGAATCTCTGGTCTCACCCTCGGTGTTCGGAAAGGCGAGCTGCGGGAACGCATAATCGTCGTCGATGTCCAGATTGTCCAACTCGGTCCCATCCGAGTTCACGGTGACCGCGGCGCCCGGATGGGCGGGCAGGAACAGGAAGCCGGGCCAGTCCGGGTCTGCTGTCGGCGTTTCGGGATCGAAACTACCGTCCGGCTCGATGGCTCGCGCCAGGCTTAGCTCTGTCTCGACAGTTTCCAGATCGGCGATGTTGGTCCCTTCGGCAATCCGCGTCAGCGCGTCGGCAAGGGTCGATGCGATCTCGTATTCTGCTGACTCGGGCGGGTCCGACGGGGCGAACTCGCGCGTCAACTGCGTGACCAGGTCTTCCGGCATTTCGATCGCCTGGATCTCATCCAGCAACGCAGTCTCGTCAGAGTCCAAACCCGGAGATACCGATTGCCCCTGCAGACGCGACCAGATCCGCGCGAGATAAGTTTGGAGGAACACGGCAAAGTCAGCCAGCAGGTACCAACCCGCGGTCTGTGCGCGCTCCCGGAACTGTGTCTGCAGCGCATGAGCCGTCGCCCGCGTCTCGGAGAACGGGTCGCCGCTCTGACTAACCTCACGCATGGCCTGTCGGGTGATTTCGGCCTGCTCTATCAGCGCGCGCCAGGGCGACGTAACCTGGGTCTGGAACAGAAGCTGGAGCGGAGAGGGCTGCGGGACGAGATCCTCTGGGTCAGGTTCCGGTCCACCGGTGATTGGCGCGCCAGCATAAGCCTCGCGCCGTGCAACGGGTATTGCGCCAACCATCATACGACGTTTACGTCCTATCTGGTCGTAGATGAGGGGCGAGAGGGGCAGACGTTCCTCGTCCGCCTGCAATCGCGTCCGCTCGACCGTATCAAGGCGACGCCAGGAAAACGTCTCACCATCTGTCACGAAGGCATATTCATCGTTCGCGGGAGAATCCGGATCGATCTGCGCCGCGCCCTCTGGTGGAATGATCCGGCGCATCACGAAGCGCGCGGATTCTTCGCGCGCAGCTTCGATCCTGCGATCCGGAAGGCCCGGAAGCTGGCAGATCAGGCTGGCCGCGACCAGATAGTGCCGCGATTGTGCCGGCTGATACAGTTTCAGCGGTGTCGAGGCGGGTGTCGCCACCTGCGCCCCTTCGCCAGCTCCATTGACCTGTCGGGCCAGAGCCGAAAGCCGCGTCCGCGTGACCGATTGCGGTGCAGCCGGGTTGAGCCCGGCAGCGGGAGGCGCAGGCATGGGATCGAGCCAAGTTTCAGGTTGAGCGAGCCAGGCAGGCAGCGATTGCGGTCGTGTCCCTGCCGCAGCGATAAGCTCGTCCATGAATTCATCCGTCGCAAAGCGCAGCAGCGATGGTCGCATCGGCGCACCGTTTCGCTCCGGCGCTGCACCGGCTTGCCACATTGGCTGTGGTGACATCCAGCGGATGTCGTGGCGGTGACGTTCGGCTACCATATGTTGCCCGCTCCCGGCGTGTAGGACGTCCCGACGACACTGGTCGCGATCACCGTCTGGGCTTGGACAACGCCTGAGAACTTCGACATCCCGGCGTTCACGTTGACCATCCCGGCAGAAATCTCGACCTGGCTGGCGTTCACGGTCACTTTCGCGGACGCGTCGATCGTCACCCCGGACGGCGCCATCGTCACCGTGTTGCCATTGGCATCGGCGACGGTGATCTCGTTCCCTTGATCGGTCAGGGTCATGGACTGACCACCAGGCGTTTCCATGGTCAGGGTTTCGGACCCGGAGGTGTCATCCATGCTTATCCGCACGCCACTGCGGGACTGGATCGTCTTGATGTTGTTGTCACCGCCGCCATCCATCTCTTCGGGCGGCGCGTCCGAGCCGTTCCAGAGTCCTCCCAAGACGAACGGTGAACGCGGGTCACCCCCTGCGAAAGCGACCAGCACCTCGTCTTCGGGGTCCGGGATGAACCAGGACCCGCGGTCCGGTCCTGCAAACATCGTCGCGATCCGGGCCCAGGCCTCGTAACGCGCAGTGTCCCCGTCCGGAGACCACGGCAAGCGGACCAACACACGCCCTTGTTGATCGGGATCTGCGATATCGACCACGATCGCCGGATAGACGCCGTAGAACGGCGACCCTTGCCCAATCGGAAGCCGAGCGGCGCTGTCTGGGTCGATACCTGGGTCGATGAGCATTCAGTTCTCCTCAGGTTCCGATCCAGGGACGTTCGACGCGGAATTCCGTTCGGAAGCCGCCTGCGAGATCGAACAGGTGGCGCGTGCGAACTACCGCGTAGACGCCGTCGAAAAGCTTGCCGCAGCCGCGCAGGCGCACGCTTGAGCCGACCTTGATGCGCGCATTCCCTTCGGCAACGCCTTCCCCGGACAGAAACCGTCGAGCATTGCGGCGGAACGTGGCCTGCGCTTGTGCCTGAGCGATCTCACGGGTGGCGGGTTGGAAGTGAGCCACGATATCCGTGCGCGCGCCGATCGCTGCTTCGAGAACGGCCGGACCGGTTTCGCCCTGGTTTTCTCCAGACAGCAAACCAGCCTCTGCGACAGCCTCGATGCCGTCCTTGGCCGCCACATCGTAACCCCCGACGACCAGCTTGGTGCGCTGATCGGCAAGGTCCGCGGTGATCTGGAGTTCTTTCAAACCCTGGCCATAAGTCAGCGCCACTTCCTCCGCCGAACGCCGTGATCGGGCCTGCGCAAACAGCGTCGTGTCCTGCACCCAAACCTCGGCGTCGATCTCGCGCGCGACCTGGCGCAGGAAGGCGAGGTCACTCTGATTGAGCTGCGCCAACGCGGGAAAGGTCGGGCTGTCGACATCGATCTCGGACCCGAGCCCATGGTCCGAGGCGATGGCCGATGCAATGTCCTCGAAAGAGGCATCGAGGAACGTCCTGCTCCGCCGTGTCATCCGAAGGTCTTGGAATCGGTCCTCGGCCAGCACCGTAAGCTCGGGCGGGCGGCTCTGCGGAAAGCGACCCTCCAGCGCCATGATCCGGCCGGAAAAGACCTGACCCGCGGCACCGCCCGCGCCCATCTCCACCGTGAGTTCACGGCCAAACTCCAGAATGTCGCGCTCGAAATACAGGAACCCGACATCGCCGCCCGACGTTCCCCAGTTGCCGAAACAGGCTTCCAGCCGAACCATCCCCTCAACACTGTCCTCGACCAGCAGCGTCATCAGACCGTCCTCAAGGCCTTCATCCCGGTCGCCGTCCAACGAGATCGCCGGGCGGGCCGAATAGTGCAGGGATGTGGTGCCTAGGTCCGTCATGCACTCACCTCAATGCGCCTGAACCCGGCGGGCGCGATCGCGCAGGCGTTCGCCGATCCGCGCGAGATAAGCCGGGGTCGGGGGAGCTGCACGCTCGGGTGCTGGATCCGTTGCAGGCGCTGCGGCCGCGTCTGCGCCATCCGCGCCGGGGGTCTCCAGAATGATTTCGAGATCGTTGATGATCACGGGCATTGCAGTGCTCCTCAGGGCCGCTGATCCAGCGGCGTGCCGGCGGGCAGATTGCGCGGATTGTCGATATCGTTGGCGTTGGCGATCTCCTGCCAGGTGTTCTGGTTGCCCTCGCGCGCAGCAGCTTCCTGGACACTGTCACCTTCGCGAATGGCGGATGGTGGGGTCGCGGCGGGCGGTTGTCCGGTCCCGATGCCGGGGGCCGCCTGATTGCCGAAGCGAAAGTTGATCTCCTGCTTGGACAAGCTCATAGAAACCTTGGCGCGCAGCGGCTTGCCGTCCTCGGAGAAGTAATCGAGCGTCTCGTTGATCGAGTCGACCACGCCCTCGAACAGAAACGTTCCCCAGAGAAAGCGCATTCCCGGCGGGATATACTTGTCTTCCTCGTCGCTCTCCATCGGCGTGATGAAGTCGACCAGCTTCTTGGTCAACCGGCGCACGTCGTTGACATTCTCCTCACCCAGTGCCGAGCGGTCCGGCTGCGGAGCCGTGACATCCAGCCAAAGATCAAAGGACAGCTTCGTCGTGCCCTGGCCGACGAATTGCACCGCCGATCCGCCACGCTGATCGCCGCCCGCGCTGCGATTGGAATAGCTGACCTTCAGTGATTCAGGGTTGAACTGGACGAAGATCGGCTGACCGCTCTCCGAGACCTGCTGATCTTCGTCCCACGAGATCATCTGGATCTGAGCTTTCTGGAGCTTGCGGGCTTCGGGCATCCAGCGTCCTCCTATGCCGCTCGGACGTCGAGTGTTTCGTAGGCGATCTGCATCTCCTCGATCGCAACTATGCCGTCCGTGGCGTTCAGGCTGGGCATTTTCAGCTTTATCGGCAGACAGCCGGTCAGGATGAACTTGATCGTCTCGCTTTCGCGGTCTCCGGACAGCAGCACGATTTCGCCCGACGCCCGCAGATCACGGCGGTCGTTGACCGCGTTGAACCACGTCCAGAGATCTAGCCCCTTCGTCAGCCCACGCTTCAGAGTCGCCTGGCCATAGCTGATCTGACCCATCAGGTGGATCTGCCGCGTGTTGTTGCCGCCCTCGCGGATCGTCTGAGTGTCGATCGAAGCCTCGAGCCCAGTCACCTCCGAGAACGCGCCATCGCAGATCGGCCGCTGTTCACCATCGAGCAGCAGGCGGACCGCGAAATTGAGGGCAGAGAGTGGTTGCATCCGTTCAACCCTCCCTGATGCTGATCTGTTCCGGCCCGGTCTGGAGCAGCCGGACGTTGAGGAACTTGAAGGGCCGGGACGGCGCGACGCGCAACTCGATGGTCAGGCGTCCCAGATCCACCGCGTTGGCGGGATTGGCGCTTTCATCGGTGATGACGTTGAAGCTCTCAGCAGGCGTGTCCCCGGCAAAGCCGCCGCGCTGGTGGATGCGGGAAAGCAGGCCTTCAAAGCGGTTCTGGACAAAGGCCCGGAAGGCGGGGCTGTTCGGCTCGAACACGAAGGTATCCCCCTCGGTCCGTGCAAGTCGGCGGAGCAGGATCATCAACCGCCGCACGCTGAGCGGGCGTAACTCGTCGGTCAGCGACAAGGTCTCGCCGTTCTGGAACAGGAAGCCACGCGGGTCGCGCAGGCATGGATTGATTTGCTGTGCGATCAACCGAGCCGCCGCATCGCGCGGCAGCTCTGGATCCAACGCGACCGCGTCGAAGACCGGCTGGTTTGCCATCGAGATCCAGGCGCCTTCCTCAATGGTGCGTTTGGCCAACAATCCGGCAGCGGGGCCATCCGGCGGCAGAAAGCTGCCGGTCTCGCCAGAGATCACGGCGATCCAGGGATGGTAGAGCGCGGCAAAGCTCAGCGCGGCATCCTCGCCGAACCTCAGCGCCGGTACCAGAAAATCGCCTGCTGCGGCGCTGTCCTCGGCATCGGCGTCGAGTTGCGGGATCAGACGCTCGGCATGGCTGCGCACGTCCTGTTCGCGAAAGTGCCTTGGAAGAGACAGCAGCGCGACGGCGTCCCCGCGCGCACCTGCAAAGCGGATCAGGCCACGGTGGATCGCCGTGACGGTGCCCGGATCGAATGTGTCTTCGGGCTCGAGCACCAGCGACAGGCGCGATCCCGGCAGGATCGCCACGGTTTCCGACCACAGGCCAGGAGCGCCATCCCGGATCACGCGCACGCGGTAGTAGCGGACGCCTTCGAAGGCGGTGTCTGGTTCGAACTCTGTCGTGGTAGGGTCCGGGAGCTCGACCGTCTCGGCGCCCTTCATGGTTGGCGCATCGGCAACGACCAATTCAAACTCGTCGCCTGGGAGGCCGTTGATGGGATTCTCATGGCGCCAGGTCAGGCGCAGTGGATCGGCGGCTACCTCCATGATCAGGCTGGTGCGATCTGGATCAGGCTGCGCGCAGTCTCCGAATACCTCGTCTGGGATCAGGCTGAAGCGGGTGTTGGACCAGGGGCCAACCTCGCCCTCGCGTGCTGCACGCACACGAACAGCGACCGGCACGGGCCACTCCCGAGCGACCGGAATCGCTTCCGTGGTTTCGATGGTCTCGACCCGCGAGGCGCCATCGAAGGATCGGCCGTTCGCCCAATCGACCTGGTAGCGCATCGCTCCAGGGACCGCTGTCCACTCCAGATGAAGCCGCCCGAAAGGACCAGTCTCTGCGGGAAGAGGTGCAAGACGCGGTGCGCTGAGCGGCGGATCGAGATCGGGGATCCCGAAGCTCCAGTGCCGGTGAACTGCGTCCGGCACCGCAACCATCGAAACCTCGCTGACCGGTGCCAGCGCGTAGATGCCGCGCAGCGGTGGCACGGTGGCGGTTCCGGGTAACCCAGAAGCATCGAAACCTGACGCATATCGCGCCTCCATATTCGCGAGCAGTGCTTGCGTGGGCGAACCGGTTAGTTCCTGATCCAGAAACAGACCATCGCTGAACGTGGACAGTCCATTGATCTCCGCGTCCGAATCGATCGCGGCGTTTGCTGGCATAGCCGCGTCGCGCCGGATCTCGAGCGAGATGCCGAGCGGGTAGGTCAGGTCGGTATTTTCGGGACCCGCCATCGGAAAGCGCGGGGCGTTCGCATCGGTCAGGGCGCGTAACGCAGCCGGTGTCTTTTGCCGGGCGCGGCGGCCGCGCGCCGACGCAAACAGCACGTCGTCGGTCGGTAACGCTCCCCAAAAACGCGGGTGATCTGGCGCAAATCCCAGATCCTCTAGGATGTGTGAAACCCTGGCACCCTGCCATGCGACCAGATCCATCGCCAGACGATGCACTCGGTCCGGGATTGCCGGCGCGCCGCTCAGCGCGTCCTCCTGCGTGGTCAGATCCGCACCGTCCAATGCTTGCAGATCGCCGTTCTCAACCCCCAGCGGCGCGTTAGCTGGGCTGGCCGAGCCATCCAGCCAGAACCGGCGGCTACTGCGGATCAGCACGATCGCGCCAGAGACCACGACCTCGTCGATATAGGCCAGCAACAAAACGTCGTCCGCATCGAACGCGAGTTCTAGCAAATCCCCCGCGACGAGTGGCGTGCGGGTTGTTGCCAGCGGGATCGACAATGTGTCGTCGCTCAGGCTGACGTCGCCACCTGCGGGTGCCGGGAACAAGCGTTGGCGCCTCAGACGTGAGCCGAGCGCGAACTGCCGGGCCCAACTTCCGGGAGACCGTGCACGAGCCGTGGCGGATCCGCTTTCGGTGCGCACCCCAGGCACCTCGAAGTTCAGCGAGACCGCCTGATCCTCGTCTGCCACCCGCACGATCCAGGCTCGACGACCGCCATTGGCAAAGAATGCCTCGACAGCAGAGGCCAGCATCGCCCGCTGTTCGGTGTTGCGCTCGCTATCGAACGCCAGAACCGGCGCCATCCCAAAGATGTCGCGGAACCGGTTCAGATCGTCCACGGGTACTGGAACATGCAACGGTCCCGAACCTGCGAAGCCCACGAACCCGGCAATGTCCATACGCGGAAGCTCGTCCGAAAGATCGGGCGTTTCGGTCTCGAAGTAGACCCCCGGCAGACGTGCTTCTGGACGGATCATCGCTGTGCGCTCCGGATCAGCTCATTTCGATCCGGTGCGCGGCCAGCACCAGTTCCTCGACCGCAACGTCGGTGCCTTTGCCGTTCAGTGAGGGGCCGGTGTACTTGATCGGCCTCGCGCCGAGCAGCGTCCAGGTGAAGACGGTCGACTCTCGATCCTCGGATAGCAGGTCTATTTTCGCCGTTCGAAGCTGTTCCTGTGACCCGTCACGGACGAGACCGATCCACTCGTTGAGATCGACAAAGCCCATAAGCCCACGCTTCAGCGTGATGTCAGGTGTCTTGTAGGTCCCCGTGATCTTGATCGGCGAGTTCTCGTTCGAGTTGCCGGCCCGGTACTCGGCCACGTTGATCTCGAGGCCGAGGCCCGTGACCTCCTGGAAGCCCGCCTGGGCGGCGGTTCCATCGGAACCGTCGAACGAGACGAGAAAGTTGAAGGCGTTGTACGGGACGCCGGGACGTTCGATGGCCATCGCTCAGCCCTCCTCAGCTGCGCGCATCAACGGTCTTCTGACCGATGCGGAAGATGACAAATTCAGCCGGACGCAGCGGTGCGACACCGATCAGGCAGATCAGACGCCCGTTGTCCCGGTCGTTCTGGGTCATGGTCGTCTCGTCGCAGCGCACGAAATAGGCGTCCTCCGGCCTGCGTCCTGCCAGATGGCCCGAGACGAACTCGTTGTAGAGGAAGTCCTCGACGGTGCGTTGCAGATTGGCCCAGAGGCGCGGGCCGTTCGGCTCGAACACAGTCCACTGCGTGCCCTTGTCGATCGACTGCTCGAGGAACAGGAAGTATCGGCGCACATTGACGTATCGCCATTCTGGGTCCGACGAGACGGTGCGCCCGCCCCAGACCCGGAAGCCGCGTCCCTCGAAGAAACGCAGACAGTTGATGCCTTCGGGATTTAGCGCCTCCTGCTGGCGGCGGTTGATCAGGAATTCGAAGCCGAGTGCTGATCGTACGACCTCGTTCGCCGGTGCCTTGTGCACGCCCCGGTCATTGTCGGTTCGGGCGTAGATCCCGGTGACAAAGCCCGATGGCGGCAAGCTGAGTTCCTGTCCGGGGCCTTGCGCCAGCGGATCGGCGATGTTGACCCACGGGTAGTATAGCGCGGCGCGGGTTGAATCGATCTCGGCGCGTTGTGCGCGGATTTCGGCGGGAAGTTGGCCGGGTGCCGAATCCAATACGGCGATCCGGTACCGCATCCGCTCTGCATGGATGATCAGCGCCCGGCTGACCGCAGGTCCGAGACCGGTATCCGCAGTAGATCCGGGTGCCGCGACGATCGAGATGTCCTCGAGGTCTTCGAGCACGGCAAGGCCGCTCTTCGGCTCGTCCGCTTCGCCATCGTACTGGGCGATTGTCAGTGCTTCGCCGTCCGAGCCACCGGCAAGCATCACGGTGGCCATCACTTGCTCATCAGTGGGAAGATCGCCACCATCAACCACGGCTTGCAGCACCGACAGGATGGTTGCCTGATTTGCGGTGATCGGATCGTTGTTCATGAGACCGAGCATCGAGGTGCCGAGCTCTGATCCGTTCGTCGCTGGCGTGGTCATCACCAACGGGGTGAACAACAGGGTCGAGCGGCGTTCCGGTTCTGCGGCCAGAACCGTCGCCAACGACGACGGGTGCGCATGGTGGAAGGAAATGCCTTCCAGACCGATCTCGTCGGCGAACCGGCCGGGCGGCAGGATCAACAGATTGACAGTCAACACATGGACGTTCAGCACCTCGTCCAGTGCGACCGTCGTACCCGCAGCGCCGCCGTCGTCCTGACGCAAGCGGAACGATTCCCGTCCGAGGTCTTCGTCCGTGAAACGCTCGACCCAATAGACTTCCGGATCCGAGTCGGCAGGTGCGGCGGGTGTCGCAAGAACCGTGTCGAAGTTCTGAACCCCGCGCAGTTGCGGCGTGCCGTCGATTGTCACCAGCGTATTGCCGCTGAGCCGGAAGATCATCTGCAGGCGAATATCGCCCGCGACGCCGGGGTGCCTGGCGCGGAACGCAAAGCCCGGATCCGGCGCTGTGCCTTCGGGCGGCCAGAACGACGTGCCTTCGTCGTCTTCAGCGTCTTCTCCGGCATTGTATATGCGCGATACGTAAAGCCGCTTGCCGCCTTCATCGAAGTAGGATCGCACCGCGTGAGCGAGGAAATTGGTGCTGTCATCGCCGTCGAAGGTCAGGGGATCGAGCCCGCCATAGATGCGCTCGAAGTCCGAGAAACTGGTCAGCAGGGGCGGTTCGCCCTCGGTCGGGCCAAACCGGGTCGGTCCGACGAAGCCTGTGGTGCTGGTACTGACGCCCTCGATTGTTTTCTGGCGAAAGCTGACTTCCTCCACGAAAACGCCGGGCGCGAGATATTCGGGCATGTCGTCTTCTCCTGTGGTCCCTATGGCGACGGTGGTGCGGCCCCGATACGAAGCCGCGATTGCGAGTTGGTGGTGCGGGCGACCGCCTCGACACCGAATTGAAGCGTGATGGGGAGCGACGGGGCAGGTGTGCCGCCATCCTCCTGCGGGTCAGCCCATACATCGGCCGCCGGTTGCGACATGATCTCGGCAACATCGGGTAGGAGCAGGCCCGGAAGTGCGGGCAGGCCGGCCGGATCCCAGCGAACCTGTAAGTCGATCTGCCAGAACAGATCATCCAGCGTTGCCGTCATAGCTGGCGCGGCGGGCGGCGTTGACTGCGGGACACTGGGCACCGCTGGCCATGGCAGGAACACGGCAAAACGGCCCTCGGCATCCGCAATGCCGGACCAGATCGTGGCGTCCGGCGCGGTGACTTCGACGACGGCATGGGGGGCAGGTGCCCCTGTCGCGGCACTGATCAGCTCGCCACGCACGGCTGCCAGCCAGGTCGGGCGTCGTCGGTTCGGCGCGGGATACAGTTCGAATCCGGGGAGTGGCGGGTCGATCCCGGAATTCGGCCCGAGGAACAGCCCTCGGTAAGCCAGCGGCAGGTCCACTGCGAATGCAACGGGCAGAAAGCGCTCCTCGCGATCCATGACGCTGACCACGAAGCGCCTTGGCGGGGTCGGGACCGTGGCGGGATCGTCCGCAGTCTCGAAATCGCGAAGCCCGGGCAGGCCGGACACGTGGTAGATACCGGACCCAGAGCGGCGTGCAAAGACTGGCCGTGGCGGCACTTGTGCCTCGGGCCACGCGCCGACGATCAGCCCATCGGTGACTTCCTTGTCCAGCGTGGAGTCCCAGAAACGGATGCCGAGGGGTGTGAAGGAACTGATCCGCTCGAGAACGTTGACCGGCATCATCCGCTACCCCGTGAACGCTTCGGGTGCGCGGAAGACACCGGCGTCCTGATCGCGCTGCTGAACAGGTTCGCCGCCGCCATCGCGCAGACGTTGCGTCGACTCGATCATCACGTTTCGCGCCACATAAGGCACCGAGAGCTGGTACTGATTCAGACCCAGAACCTCCCAAATGCGCAGCAGATCCTCGTTCGAAAGCTCGGAGAGGCTGAAATCGACCACCTCATCGCTGCGGAATGATCCGGGGACCGCGGCATTCAGTACGCCCGAGGTCAGAAGCGGTGTGTCTTCGAGCACCCGCATCGCCCATCCGGCAATCGAATGCTGCATGCTGGCGTCAGTGCCCCAGAAGGTTATCAGGTAATGCAGATCGACTGGCAGACGGGTCTGCAGCCTTTGGCCCTGAAGGTTCAAGCGACCGGCCGGAATGCGATGCGAGCCGTTCTGGATGACCCGGTACAAGAACAGCGATGCGCCTGCGGTGATCTGGTTGGTTCCGAAGTCGCCCGACGTAATCACCCGAAAATCGAGGACTGCCCCGAAATCTGTCGGGTCATGGCTGCCGCGCAGCAGATTGGCGACCGCCTCGCCCACTGCCTGAATTGCACGGCTGTCAGCCATTCGCGCACATTTTGGCGGAACGAGTTGACTTCAGGTCTGCACAAATCGGCATGCGCCCCCCAGCTTGGTGCCGTCAGACAAGAACTCCGGCAGCAAAGGACAGGTTGCAAACGCCGTGCCAGTGTGGCTGGTTCCCAAAGGTTTTATTGTTTACAGTGACTTATGGAGATAACGTCTTTGCGCGTTGATCCGTCTGGGTCATTGGCCACCCGACAACCGAGTCCTTTCCGACCCGGCCCGGGTCGCAGACGACCCGGTAAGCCCGCCGGTACGTGTTATCGCAATCCGTGACGTTTGAGCAGTTTGCCCAACGTTCGCCGTTCGGTTCCCGCCAAGCTCGCTGCGCGGGTAACGTTCCCGGCGGTCGCATCCAGTAATCGCGTCAGGTATCCCCGCTCAAACGTCTCGATTGCCTGAGCCTTGGCAGCATGAAAGCCAGGAATGCCGCCCTTGCAGGGCGCATCGCTTGGGGCTTCGGCTTCGATCTGGACTTCGTAACGGGCGTTCGACGGACTTGTAGGAATGTGGCCCGTGCAGGGGGCGTCCGGCACGATGTCGATCACATCGCCATCGCTCATTACGCAGGCGCGATGGACGAAGTTTTCCAGTTCGCGCACGTTTCCAGGCCAGGGATGGCTGGTCATCGCATCGCGTGTGCGCTCTGAGAATGTGCGCTCCGGCAAATCGTACGTTCTGCAGATCTCCGTAAGGAAATGCCTGGCCAGAAGTTCGACGTCGCTCGGGCGTTCGGACAAGCAGGGTGTGCGCAAGATCAACACCCCGAGCCGGAAGAACAGATCCTCGCGAAAGGTCCCGGCGCGCACTTGGGTCATCAATTCCGAGTTCGCCGCTGCGATCACGCGGACATCAGCGCTTCGGACACGATCGGAGCCGACAGGTCGATACTCACCCGACTGAAGGAACCTGAGCAGCGTGGCCTGACCCTTTGGACTGAGCGAGTCGATCTCATCCAGGAATATCGACCCACCCTCGGCCTCGGCGATCAACCCGGCGCGGTTCTGGCGTGCGTCCGTGAACGCGCCTTTCGCGTGGCCAAACAGTTCGCTTTCCAGAACGGTGTCTGGCAGCGCTCCGCAATTCACCGGTACGAATGGTGCTTCTGCGCGGGCTCCGGACTGATGGATCTCGCGTGCGACCAGTTCCTTGCCTGTGCCGGTGCGACCTTCGATCAGCACGGGTGCATCGACCGCAGATGCGCGCCGGACGGACCTGAGAAGATGGCGTATCACGCTGCTGCTGCCGATGATCGATCCGGCCCCGGTCTCGCAACTACATGCACCAAGCACGCGGCGCTTGAGCCAATCGACGATGTCGCCTTTTTGCGAGGGCCATAACAATTGCCCCGGCACAGGTTCGGTGGTTTGACCGCTAACGCTTTGATCTACCACGACCCTCAGCTCTGGACCGGGGCTGGACGGAAATGCCGCCTGCAATTCGTGTCCGCCGGTGCTGTCGGTGCAGAAGATCAGAATCCCACGATCGGCCCCGGCCGCACACTGCGCTGTCAGCGCGCGCGGCGGCATCAATTCCAACCGCCAGCCCTCGCGTTTCAACCAACGGTCAAACGCGACAGTTCGCGATTCGGGTGCAAACGAGAAGAGCACCGCGTTCACAGTGTGAGAAAGATCGGTCACCATTGCCCCCCGAACGATCTCGCGCAAAAATCCTTGAACATGCCGTGGAACTCAATCCGCATAGGATACCACGCCCCGGCGAGCCGAAATAGCGATAGTTTACCGATGGGCGAGTGGCGTGCCGTGCCCGGACGCGCGTCCGAAAGATGCAAAGATCGCTTGGATCAAGGTCGACAAAGTGGCGCACAATCGAGTGAAGCCGCACGTGACGTTCTTCACGCAATTTTCCGTTAACCGGATATCGGGCGCAAATTGCTGCGTTCGAGCGCGGTTCAGATCCGGGCGTTGAAGACCCGGCCAAGCGGCGAAATCAGAGCGATCAGAACGATCAGATAAAGCAGCGGTGCGAACTGCAGAGTCTCCTCGAAACTGTCTTCCAGATAAAGCCAAAGCTCGGTTCCCGTGGCCTCGGAGCTGTGCCCGGCGATCAGCAGTGCGTAGAGATTGTTCGACACATGCATGCCGATCGCAGGCCAGAGCGACCCCGAACGCCAGACGAGAACCGAGAAGCATAGGCCCATCAGGAAGGTCGTGCCGACGTAGTAGGCATCCAGCAGGCCCTCGCGGCCCCCGTAGTGGAGGCATCCGAACAGGATCGACGGGATGACAGCCCAGACGAGCCAATGATCCGACCGAACGGCCAGTTGTTGCAGCAGATACCCGCGAAAGAATAGCTCCTCGGCCGAGGCCTGGATCAGGACGGCCAGTGCGATTGGCAACAGCCAGATCAGCCAGGTCTGCATGTCGGCGGTCTGAGTCGGTTCTGCGGAAACCAGACCGATGGCCCAGGTAAAGCCGGTGAAGGCCGCGATAATGATCGCCGTCAGGACTACACCTTTGCCGAAACCGCGCAGAGCGCCGGTGCGCCACGCAGACAGCACGTCGCGCAGGCGGTGCCGGTGCAACCAGTGGGCCGCCGTATAGACACCCATCCAGATGCCCGAGAAGCTAAGGAGCAAGAGGAAGATCTCGATCGGTTCGCCGTTCTGGCTGAATCTCTCGAGCCTGTCGTTGAGCCCATCCGTGGCGAGACCGGTGGAGAGTTGCGCGACCGCCCAGGTCAGGAGCACCAGGGCGGTTGCGATCACCCAGATGACCCCGACCGTCAACAGGCCGACGAGCGCGCGCCATGCGCCGGGGACGACCCGCGCAGGTGCGATGTAGGATTCGAAAGGCGTCATGCAGCGTAGTCTCCCTGGTTGACGCGAGAGCCCGGCGCCGTCCCATAAGCTGAGTGCAGCGCTGCCATGGTCCGGATTGATCCGTCAACCGCGAAGTCTTGTGCTTGAGGGGCAGGTCCGGGGTGTATAGGGTGCCGGCCAGCCATGCCGGGAGAGGGACCCGGCTGCCACACGCCATCTGAGCACAAGATCCGGAGCGACAGGGACAATGGACGCCAAGACTTTCGACAAATCCAAACTCGTCAGCCGCCATGTGACCGAGGGGCCTGCGCGGGCGCCGCACCGGTCGTATTACTACGCGATGGGTCTGACGGACGAGGAGATCCACCGTCCATTCATCGGTGTCGCGACATGCTGGAACGAGGCAGCCCCGTGCAACATCTCGCTGAACCGCCAGGCACAGGCCGTCAAGCTGGGCGTCAAGGAAGGGCAGGGCACCCCCCGCGAGTTCACGACGATCACCGTGACCGATGGGATCGCCATGGGGCACGAGGGCATGCGGTCCTCGCTGGCCTCGCGCGAGGCGATTGCCGACACGGTCGAATTGACCATGCGCGGCCATGCCTATGACGCCCTGGTCGGGCTGGCGGGCTGCGACAAGTCGCTGCCCGGCATGATGATGGCGATGGTGCGTCTGAACGTGCCGTCCGTTTTCATCTACGGCGGCTCGATTCTTCCCGGTAAGGTGCCGGCGGGCGCCGATGTGCCCGAGGATTTCGCGACGCGCGATCTGACGGTGCAGGATATGTTTGAGGCGGTCGGCCGTCACCAGAACGGCGACATGTCCGATGCGGCCCTCGCGATCCTGGAGCGTGTTGCCTGCCCATCCGCTGGTGCCTGCGGTGGCCAGTTCACGGCGAACACCATGGCGTGTGTGTCGGAAGCGATCGGCCTTGCCTTGCCGCAGTCATCCGGCGCTCCGGCACCCTATGAAAGCCGGGATCAATACTCGGACGCTTCGGGCCGGGCTGTGATGCACCTGATCGCCCAGAACATCCGGTCGCGCGATGTCGTCACCCGCAAAGCGCTGGAAAATGCCGCCCGCGTGGTGGCCTGCACCGGCGGGTCGACCAATGCGGGGCTGCATCTGCCTGCGATCGCCCACGAGGCCGGGATCGACTTCAACCTGCAAGACGTGTGCGATATCTTCAAGGACACGCCGTACTTCGTCGACCTCAAGCCGGGTGGTACCTATGTCGCCAAGGACCTCTACGAAGCAGGCGGTATCCCGATTGTCATGAAGGAACTGATGAAGGGCGGCTATCTGCACGAAGACTGCATCACGGCCACCGGCAAGACCGTGAAGGAGAATCTCGACAACATTGCGGGGCGGGCGGACGGAAGAGTCATCTATCCGATCGAGAAGCCGATCACGGCCACTGGCGGCGTTGTCGGGCTGATGGGCAACCTGGCCCCCGAGGGGGCCATCGTGAAGGTTGCGGGCATGAAGAAGCTCAAGTTCGAAGGCCCGGCCCGGGTGTTCGAGTGCGAGGAAGATGCGTTCGAAGCCGTGCAGAAGCGCGAATACAAGGAAGGCGAAGTGATCGTCATCCGCAACGAAGGGCCAAAGGGCGGTCCGGGGATGCGCGAGATGCTGTCGACCACCGCGGCCCTGACGGGTCAGGGGATGGGCGGCAAGGTGGCGCTGATCACCGATGGCCGGTTCTCCGGTGCCACGCGCGGTTTCTGCATCGGCCATGTCGGGCCGGAAGCGGCAGTTGGCGGCCCCATCGGGCTGTTGCAGAACGGCGATCTCATTTCGATCGATGCGAAGAAGGGCACGATCAAGGTCAAGCTGACCGCCAAGGAACTGAAGGACCGGCGGAAGGTGTGGAAAGGCCCGCGCGCGACAATCTATGGTGCCGGAGCGCTCTGGAAATACGCGCAGACCGTGGGCGGCGCGCAGCAGGGTGCCGTGACGCATCCGGGCGGAAAGCACGAGGGTCATTGCTACGCGGATCTCTAGACGCTGGGGGGAACGAAGTTTGGGTAAGGGGTTCAGTCCGGTGTATCGGGGGTTTGGTGCGGTTGCCGTCATCGCCTCGACACTGGCAGTTGCTGGGTGTGACCAGCGCGGGTTCAGCGCCACTCAGGCCGAGTGGGAGCGCCGCAAGGGTCAGCAGTTCTATGTCGTCTCGGCGTCTCCGAACGCGGCAATCGTGAACGCGCGCGGCCAGGACGTAGCGATCCGCCCGGCGGACGGGTTTTGTCTGTCGCGCGAGTCGATCGAGACGTCCAATCGTTCTGCCGTCGCACTGATTGGCGATTGTGCGTTGCAGGCCGATGCGGCAACAACGCCGAAGTCTGAGCGGGGCGAACTGAAACTGCCGCCGGCCCTGCCGGGGATCATCACGGTATCGATCTCGGGCGAGGCCGAACAGGCCGGTCTGGACATCGACGATCTTGGAACCTTTCTCGAGTCGCCCCAGGGGCGGTCTCTGATCGGGCGGTCGTCTGACGGCAGCGGTGTCTCTGTCACTGAAAGCCGCCGTATCGGCGAGGCGGTGTATGTTCTGGTCAAAGACGAGAACGCCGGCCCTGTGCCGATCCTGTCGGATACGTTCTGGCGTGCCTTTATCGAGGTGAAGGACCGCCTGGCCGTCGTGACGATCAACGGTTTCCGCGACCGCCCGCTTGGGGTCGAGCGTATGCTGGGCTACCTCTCGGAGCAGGTCGAGGCGATCCAGCTGGCGAATGCGGGCGGCTTGGGCGAGACGCGGCGGTTGATTGCAGATTCCACGCCGATCGAGGCCGAGCGCATTGCATCGGCCGAGGCCGGGGCTCTGGCATCGAATGCCGAGGATGTCGAACGCCTCAGCGATCTGCGGCCGACGATCGTGATCGCGGCGAAGGAGACCGAGCCAAGTGACGGCGCGCAAGGCGGGCGGGCACCCGATGATGAGCTGGAGACCGAGAGCGCCGCGACCGACGCGCCCGTCGAACAGCCCGAGATCACGATAGAAGAGAGTATCACGGTCCCGGCGGGCGATGTCGTGGTTCCGATCTCCAGGCCATCGACGGTGTCAGCGCAAACGGCCCGGCTGGTCAATCCGGCCAACACGGTGGAACGTGCTACGGTGGACAGTGCTGATGCAGACGCAGAGGCACCGGTGACGGCACCGCGCGCGCCAAAGCGCCGGAAGCGTACCTGAGTCGATCGCGTAGGGGCCGAACGACGTTCAGACGTCCAGATCGATCCAGACGGGCACGTGGTCTGAGGGCTTTTCCCGGCCCCGAACGTCACTGTCGATCCCGGCGGCGGTCAGGCGATCCGCCGCTTGCGGGCTGAGCAACAGGTGGTCGATCCGGATGCCGTCGTTGCGGTCCCATGCCCCGGCCTGATAGTCCCAGAAGCTGAAAATCTCGCTTTCCTGAGTGACCTCGCGCACCGCTTCGGTGAAGCCGAGGTTCACGATCTCGCGCCATGCAGCCCGTGTCTGGGGCAGGAACAGTGCGTCATCGCGCCAAGCATCTGGCCTGGCAGCATCGCGCGCTTCCGGGATCACGTTGTAATCGCCCGCCATCAACGCGATTTCTTCCGTGTCCAGAAGATCTTGAGCGCGTGCTTTCAAGCGCTTCATCCAGGCGAGCTTGTAATCGTATTTCGATCCCGGCGCAGGGTTTCCGTTCGGCAGATACAGCCCGCAGATGCGGACGGCAGCATGATCGCCGGTCACCGTGCCCTCGATCCAGCGGGCCTGTTCGTCTTCCGGGTCGCCGGGCAGGCCGCGACTTACGTCCTCGATCGGGCGTTTCGACAGGATTGCAACGCCGTTGAAGCCCTTCTGACCATGGGTTTCGAGGTTGTAGCCAAGCGCCTCGATCGGTTCGCGCGGGAAAGCCTCGTCGACTGATTTGATTTCCTGCAGAACGGCGACGTCCGGCGAAGCCTCGCCCAGCCAGTCCAGCAGGGCAGGCTGGCGTGCCTTGATCCCGTTGATGTTGAATGTCGCGATTTTCATGCCGCCTTGGTCGGGCGGATCAGCGGCAGTGTCAAGTTCGGGTAGGCGTGGTCAGAGCGAGAAGCTGGTCCCGCAGCCGCAGGTCGAGGTGGCATTCGGATTGTCCACCGCAAAGCGCGCGCCGATCAACTCGTCCTTGAAGTCGATGACCGAGCCCGCAAGGAAGGTCATTCTTTCCGTATCGATCAGCACTCGCTGGCCGTTGCGCTCGATCACTATGTCCTCGTCCTTGGCTGCGTCTTCCAGCGCAAATTCGTAGGAAAAGCCCGAGCAGCCGCCGCCGAGCACAGCGACGCGCAAGGATTTCGGCTCGCCGGAGGATTCCGCGATTTCTGCGAGACGGTCGAAGGCTCCGTCCGTCACCTGAACGGTTCCGCCGGTCGGCGGCGCTTTCAGGTCTGGAATGTTCAGATCCATTTTCCTTCCACCCCGGATCGGCTATAGGCGCTGACCAACACATAGCAATCCGGCGCAGCGGAACAAGAGGGTTCGCGGATCATGGATCAATCGCATCTTGCGGTCTATGCCGCGCATCCCGCGGAAAGCCGCGGTCGCCTGTACCCCGAGACCGGGGCCGCACATCGCTCTCCGTTCCAGCGCGACCGTGACCGGATCATCCATTCCTCGGCGTTTCGCAGGCTGAAGCACAAGACCCAGGTCTTTGTCGAATACGAGGGCGATTACTACCGCACGCGCCTGACGCATTCGATCGAGGTGGCGCAGATCGCGCGCACCGTGGCCCGCACCTTGCGCCTCAACGAGGACCTGGCCGAGGCCGTTGCCCTGGCGCATGACCTGGGTCACACGCCGTTCGGGCATACCGGAGAGGATGTGCTGTCCGAATGTATGGCGGAGTATGGCGGCTTCGATCACAACGCGCAGGCGCTGAAGATCGTCACGCGGCTCGAGTGTCACTACGCGGCCTTCGATGGGCTCAACCTGACATGGGAGACGCTGGAAGGGATCGCCAAGCATAACGTGCCTCTGCTGGACCGTGCGGAGGCCGACACCGGCCATCTGCCGGTTGTGATCGCCGACTATAACCGCCAGCACGACCTGGAACTGCATACTCAGGCCAGCGCCGAGGCTCAGGTCGCCGCACTGTCGGACGACATCGCTTATGTGAACCACGACCTGCATGACGGTCTGCAGGCGGGCCTCTTTTCAGTCGAGGACATTCTCGGTCTGCCGATCATTGGCGACTGCTTTGCCAAGGTCGATCGGCAGTGGCCGGGCCTTGAGCAGACCCGCCGCCGTCACGAAGCGCTGCGCCGCGTCTTTGGTGTGACAGTCGAGGACGTGCTGGCCGAGTCGCAGCGGGTCCTGACAGAACTGGCGCCGGGCTCGCTGGCGGATCTTCAGGCCTTGGACCAGCCGGTGGTCCGCTTCACCGAGGAAATGGCCAGCGATATCGCCGAGATCAAAGCCTTCCTGTTCGCGCGGATGTACCGGCACTATCGGGTCAAACGCATCCGCCAGAAGGTGATCCGGGTCGTGCGCGAGCTGTTCGAGATTTTCCTGAACGATCCGGGCGTGTTGCCCGACCATTGGCGCGCCGAGGTCGAGGATGCGACGAGCGAGACGTTGCGCGCCCGCGTGATCGCCGACTATATCGCCGGAATGACTGACCGCTACGCGCTGCAGGAGCATAAGGTGCTGACCGACCCGCTCTCGCGCGCTTGATTGGATTATTCCACCATGAATCTGTTTGCCGAGATCAAGACAACCATTGCCGCGACGCTGGAAGGGCTGGGTGCGGCTG